>ENA-OQCX01000463-OQCX01000463.1-human-gut-metagenome-genome-assembly--contig:-NODE-463-length-21061-cov-2.403841_pt1 | contig 21061 bp, 19 predicted proteins | sample MGYA00242762_ERZ504587 | MGnify/ENA primary metagenome ERZ504587 (study PRJEB26092, sample SAMD00036337) | human gut metagenome | host: Homo sapiens | study: EMG produced TPA metagenomics assembly of... | reverse complement strand
TGGAAGGGGACTGCTGAAAAATTGATAAAGTTTGGCCCGTTATAATGGTAAAACTTTCAGTGGACCACAAAGGTGAACGATATTTTAAAAAGTGGGTATGGATATGCTCTACACTCATAAGAACCACGACAAACGCAGTGGCAATGTATTCGGTCGTTCGCTTTATATGTCAACTATTGCTCATCCTTACGATGCTGATGGTAATATTATTCTTCGCCCTTCTCCCTATTATGAAGCACATGCCAACCGTTACTGGATGATCAGGAAGGGGCTTACGATAATAATATTGTGACCAATCGTTTGTTTGCTACCAGTTACTTGCAACTCACTCCCATTAAAGGGTTGACGTTAAAGACTTTGTTCAATGTTGACTATCAACAGCAACACGAGGGGTTGTATCGTGACTATCAGAGCGTCAGTGAATTGCAAAGTGCTAAGGGTAGCTATATTTCGAATGATCAAAATCATTATATTAATTATACTTGGGACAACACCTTAAATTATATAACTGATTTCGGAGGTAGTGATCATAGTTTGACGCTGTTGTTAGGTAGTTCTACTAAACGTAATGAGGCCCGTAGCAGTCAGGTCTCGGGCTATGCTTCTGCTGAACATTACTACAAAAGCTCATTTTATGATGTAAGTCTTATCAAGACTCCAGTTAATACTAGTTCTTATACTAAGACTACCATGCAATCTTATTTTGGTCGTGTAAACTATAGCTATAAATCTAAATATTTGCTTGCAGCTTCACTTCGTGCTGATGGTTCATCGGTACTGGCCAAGGGGCATAAGTGGGCTATTTCCCTTCAGTAGCTGTAGCTTGGCGGGTGAGTGATGAGAATTTTATGGAAAGTACCCGTGATTGGTTGGATAATTTGAAGTTGCGTGCTTCTTGGGGTAGCACAGGTAATGCTGGTATCAGTGCTTACCAGACATTACCTATGGTAAATGCAGATAATCAAATTTATTATGAATTTGGTTCAGGTGTGACCACTGGTCGTATCCCGACTACTTTGGGGAATGAGAATTTAACTTGGGAAACTACTACTTCATATAATTTTGGCGTGGACTTTGGTTTTTGGGGTAATCGTATTTATGGTAGTGCGGACTTTTATATCAATAAGACTAAAGACTTGCTTTATGCTCAGAGCTTGCCCTTGTCATCAGTTATTCACATGTACTTTCAAACATTGGTAAGACCAAAGGACACGGTTTTGAGATTCAAATAGGTGGTGTGCCTGTGAGGACAAAAAATTTTAATTGGGATACTACTTTGTCGGTTTCTACAGCAAAGGATGAAATAGTAGAACTTTCTAATGGTTTAGAAAAGAATATCAATGGCCGTACTGGTCAGATTGTAGGACAGCCTTTAAATATTTACTATTATTACGAGGCGGATGGTTGTTGGGGGGTAGGTGAATTCGAGACATATAAAGCAGACTGGGAGGCTTCTCATCCCGGCAAGACGCTCGACTTCCCCGAAGCTAATTCTACTACCGGTGACGTGAAGATTGTAGACCGTAACGATGATGGTAAGATTACTGATGATGACAAGCGGTGTATGACCGTTCACCCAAATGTATTTTAGGTTGGAATAACACGTTGACTTATAAAGACTTTTCGTTATCGTTCTTGGTTTATGCTCGTTTAGGTGGTTGGATGGAATATGGATTGTATCAACAGTTCCGTTACGACAACGCTAATTGGGCTGACTTGGATTATTGGACTCCAGAGAACCAGGGTGCCCGCTTCCCTACTCCAGGTTTGACTAAACAAAATACTTATGCTGCTTCTACCTTCTATGAGAAATCATCGTATATCAAGATTAAAGATATTACTTTGTCGTATAACTTACCTAAGACATGGATTTCTAAGATCGGAATGAGTAATCTTCGAGTTTATGGCTCAATGAAGAATTTCTTTACTTTCAGTAGTGTTGATAATTATGATCCTGAACGTGACGGTGACATATCGTTCCCGTTAACTAAGCAATTGGTATTTGGTGTTAATATAGAATTTTAAATAATCATGAAAACAATGAAATTTAATTATATGAAAAGCGCCGCAATGGCATTGGCTTTTGCATGCTGTGTTTCTTCTTGTTCAGATTTTCTTGAAGAAGAGAACAAAACAGGTGCTACTGCTGAATTGGAATATGCTACAGTGAGTGGTATTGATGGTTTGATGGGATCTGCTTATTCTTTTTTACGCCTTTGGGCAGGTAAGCCTGCTGCCTTGGCGATGAATGGTTCAGGTACTGATGATCTCTTCTATGGCATTGACTGTGGTATGAAACCTTTAGGTGACTATACTTTTACAGCTGAACAAGATGGAAAAACAAATTTTGATTCTTATTGGGAGGCGTTTTACTGTGGTATTGATGTATGTAATTTGGCGTTGAAATATGTTCCTTTGAACACTGCTATTGGTGAAGCTAAAAAACAGACTTATTTGGGTGAAGCTCAATTCTTAAGAGCTTTCTATTATTTTTTATTAGTAAATACTTGGGGGCCTGTGCCTTACAATGCTACTCCTTTTACTGAAGTGTATAATACGGCTGTGCGTATGCCTGAGGAATTTATTTATAGTAAAATATTGGAAGACTTGGACAATTCTATTGCTAACCTAACAGTCAATGATAATGACAAAGAGAGTATGCGGGTATCTTCGGTTGCTGCTCATGCTTTGAAAGCCCGTGTTTTGCTTTACGCCGCTTCATGGATGGGCGAAAACTCTATTATTACTAATGATGTTTATAAAGGTAAGAATCTCTATGCTTTGGCGCAACAAGAGGCTCAAAAAGTAATTGACAGTAACTTTGCCCAGTTCTATGATAATACTTCGGATCTTTGGTTGATGACTAACGAGGATTTGAAAGTCAATAAAGAGGCAATCTTTGGAATGCACTACACACCTAATGTTACGACTTTGAGAATCAGGGGCCTATTCAATATTCTACTGGTAAAGTATATAACAAGCAGATGGATCGTGACAAAGGCGGTAATGCACTTCATCTGGTGTTTGTTGGTTTATGGAATAACTCTGGTTCAGATTTGAGCGATGTGTTTGTACGTGCTACTAAACCCAATCAACAACTGCAAGGTGTGGTGATTAATTCTTATTATTCTCGTTACAGCCGTGGCTTTCGTAATTATTTGCTAACTCCTTATTCTTGGAATCTTTTCTGCAAAGTGAAAGATACCGACCAACGTTATGAGGCTACTATTCGCGATCACTATGATATTGCTCCCGGACTGGTTTCTAAGAACTATCCATTGATGAAGGATACGGCTATTTACTTTATTAATGCTGATGCTAATTCGCCCGAAGGTCAGGTTGCTATTGCTCGTGGTAAGAATCGCTATCGTGTATATACTCGTACAGGAGGGGATTTGCCTCTATACACTACAAACGATCCTGCTACGGCTGTACCGACTACTGGTATTATCACCCCAGTGTCATCTGTTTATAACGATGATCGTTATAACTCTAGTCAGTTCGCTGGCGATCAGCTCTTTGTTTCTATAAAAAAATATGAAGAAAATTGTCCTGGTTATTCTGCAAATTCGTTGATTACTCCTAGTACTTCAGAACGTGATATTATGTTGATTCGCTTGGCGGAAATGTATCTTATCAAAGCGGAGTGTCAGATGGAATTGGGGCAAAATGGTGAAGCATTAAACACACTGAACTATCTGCGTGCTCAACGTGCTATTTCCGGTAAGGATAACTCTATTAGCGGTACTGTTACTATGGAGACTATCCTTGATGAACGTTGTTTGGAATTTTTAGGTGAGGGGGACCGTTGGTTCGATTTGAAACGTACACACACACTTATTGATCGTGTGAAGAAGTACAATAAACAAGCTTCTCCCAATATTAAAGAGTATCATTACCTTCGTCCCATTCCTTCAGTACAACTGCAAGCTTTGGATCAAGTGTCAGTTACTCCTGCTCCTGGTTCAGGATTTTGGCAAAATGAAGGCTATTAAGTTAGTGTGAGTTTTGTTAGACTATAATCTGAGTCTGATAGAGGTGTGAAAAATGAAGGCTTTATTAAAAAGAATCTTTTTTATTCTACTAGCTAGAATAATAGGGATTCTTTTTAATGTTTCGCTTTTAGATAATTATTCTTTCTCTAGTGATTTTTTTACAAGAACAGAGAGTCAATACATTAGTGGATAAAGATATTGTTAATGTTCCTCCCAGATATTATTGGCCTATTCCATTCGAAACGTTGAGCAAGTCTAAAGGAAAGATAACGAATGGATATGGTTTGGCACAAGAATAAAGATTATATATGAAAAACATTTTATCTGTTTGCGCATTTTTGCTAGCCTTTGGGGCGCTCCCTTTATGGGGGCAGTCCCAAGATCCTTTGAATGAGGATCAAACAACTGTACGTATTTTAGAAGGTGATAATTCGGATCCTTCTATTGTCCGTTATGGAAAATCTTATTATCTAGTTCATTCTTCTTTTGTTTATACTCCAGGATTGGTAGTTTACAAATCAGATGATTTGGTGAACTGGGTTCCATGTTCCACGGCTTTAACTACTTTTACTGGAGATATCTGGGCTCCGGACATCGTATTTCATAACAAGCGTTTTTATATCTATTTTCCGACTTTGAATGGGAAAGGAAAGAAAACCAATATGGTAACTTGGGCGGATACTCCGGAAGGTCCGTGGAGTACTCCGGTAGATTTGAAAATAGGAGGAATTGATCCGGAACATGTGGTTGGTGAGGATGGAAAACGCTATCTGTTGCTCAGTTCCGGTGCTTTATATCCATTGTCGGATGACGGATGCTCTATTACAGGAGAACCGGTTCGGATTTATAAGGAATGGGAAATACCGGAGGAATGGGATATAGAAGGAGTTTCCATGGAAGGCTTGAACGTGAAAAAAGTAGGAGAGTACTATTATTTGTTCGTGGCCGAAGGAGGTACGGCAGGTCCTCCCACCAGTCATATGGTAGTACAGGCACGTAGTAAAAATATAATGGGTCCTTGGGAGAATGCTCCTTTCAATCCGCTTCTTCGTACGGAATCCCGTAATGAAAAATGGTGGAGTAAAGGGCATGGCTCTATTGTTGATACGGAAGATGGACGGTTATTTATGATTTTCCATGCTTATGAAAACGGATTCCAGACATTGGGGCGTCAGACCCTTTTACGTGAACTGGTCCAAAAAGAAGATGGATGGTTACATTTGAAAGAAGGAGCCATTTCTTTACCTGCACCGGAACGTTTGAAATTATCTGGTATAGAAGATTTTGTATGGCAGACGTGCCGGGAACATAACTTAAATGATCGGTTCCGGATTACTTCTGATAAAATCAGTGTAGAGGCAAAGGGGAATACTCCAAAAGAAGGATCTCCCTTATTAGCACGTACCAGTCTCATAAATATGAAGTGGAGGCTTGTCTTGAAACTGAAAGGTGAAAATACATCTGCCGGATTGGTGGCTTATTATGATGAGAATTATCATTTTGGATTTGGTTTTAATCATAAGCAGATGCTTCGTTATCGGCGTGGGCAAGTAAGTCGTACGGAATCAAAACTTCCTCAAGCAAACCAATGTGGAAAGATGTGGTTACGTTTGCGGAATGATGCTAATGTATTGTCGGCCTGGTACAGTGCCGATGGTAAAAAATGGCATAAGTATCCATGGGGATTTGAGATATCGGGAGTACATCATAATACGGTATATGGTTTCTTGTTTGTCCGCCCAGGTATTTTTGCCGGTGGTGACGGGCAGGTGGAAGTAACAGATTTTGTTTTGAGAAATCTTGATTGATGCGTTGTTTAGCTGGAATTTAATGATTGAATTGCTTATGAAATATTGCTGCTCTTTTTTATTGTTATTGCTTTTGGGGATTTCCGGTGGATTTGCCCAGGATAAGGTGGAGTGTTGGGGACGTTATGAAATCTCCCTGCCTGCCAAAGTAAAGGGGAACCCTTTTGATATTGAGCTTACGGCAACGTTTAGCGGACCGGATACTACATTGACTGTACGTGGATTCTATGACGGAAATGATACCTTCAAAATTCGCTTTATGCCTGTGAGCCAGGGAGTATGGTCGTACGTGACGCAGAGTGAGATTCCCGTGCTGAATAAGGTGAAAGGGCGGATAGAATGTATTGCTCCGGGTAAAGGAAATCTGGTCCAGTTAAAGTGGATGGAACTTATAATTTTAAATATGGCTGACGGAACGCGTTATTATCCAGTTGGAACTACTTCTTATGATTGGATGCATGTGGCAGGTAACCAGCCTGATCAGACAGTGAAATCATTGGAACTATCCAAGTTCAATAAAATCAGGATGCTGTTTTTTGTGCAAAACTTTGATCCGGATTATCCTGAACCCTCCATGTTTCCTTTTGAGATAAAGAAGATAGTAAAGGATGAAAAGGGAAAACCTGTGTATGAATGGGATTTCACCCGCTTCAATCCTGCTTATTTTGCTCATGTGGAAGCATGTGTGGATAAATTGGTCGGAATAGGAGTAGAGGCTGATTTGATTCTTTTCCACCCTTATGATGGTGGTCGTTGGGGATTTGACAGAATGCCTTTGGAAGCCGGTGTCCGATACTTGAAGTATCTGACAGCCCGTATGAGTTCATTTCGCAATATTTGGTGGTCATTGGCCAATGAATATGATTTTTTGAGAGAATTAAAACCGGAATATTGGGATACTTTTACACATACGGTAGTAGAGAATGATCCTTATTCCCATTTATGCTCCATTCATACTTATACAGCTAAGTATTATAAATATTGGGAACCTGAATACACTCATGCCAGTATACAGGACCAGGCACCTGTAGAAGGTTTTGGAAGGGCGGCTACGGTGAAGAATATTTATAAGAAACCGATTATTTTTGATGAGGTATGTTATGAGGGTAATATGGATAACCGATGGGGAAGCTTGAGCGGTCAGGAATATCTTTATCGCTTGTGGCAAGGGCTGATTGTGGGAACTTACGTAACTCACGGAGAATGTTATATGGATAATTCAAAAGATTATTCTCGTGATTTTCTGGCTGTAGGAGGAACTTTTCAAGGGGAGTCCTGGAAGCGCATCGGCTTTACAAGACAGATTTTGGACGCACTTCCTAATCCTCTGCATTTATGTGATAGTAGTTGGGACCCTTATACTTCGACTGCCGGAGAAAATTATTATATGATTTATCTGGGCAAGGAAATAAAACCGGAATGGGCATTTGATTTACCGGTAAAAAACGCTTTTTATCCACGTTTGAAAGAAGGAGTACGTTTTAAAGTGGAAGTCATTGATACTTGGAACATGACGATAGCCGAATGGCCTGCCGTTTTTGAAACAACTGCTCCTGTAAAGGATAGGGTGTATGATAAAAATCAAGGGAGAGTAAGACTGCCTGCAAGTCCTTATCTGCTGCTAAGGATAACTGAAGTAGAATAATTTATGAATGTGTTAATTTGCTAATATGCTAATTTGCCGTTTGGTTCCGCTATGTTCGCATGTCAATTAGTCTATTAGCAAATTGGCAAATTAGCACATTCTTCAAAATTTGCACATAATAGACCAATTTTTACCTTTCTGTCCCCTGTCTCTCGTTTACTTTTGTAGTAGAACAAATCTTAATCTATACAAAATGAAACATTTACATTTCCTCGCTTTTGCCTTGTGCTGGCTTGTATGGGGACATCTGTTAAAAGCACAAAGTATTGATCATTATAGTTCGTTAGATCCTTCGCAACCTATAGAATTTAAAGGGAACTGCCTTCGTTATGCAGATAAAGAAATTATTTTAGGTCCGAAAACATTTTTTGTTGATGGGCAGTTGTCCGATAGGGAAGTGGCGGATAATCCTTATGTCTTTAATAGTTTCAATAAAGCTGCCGCTAATTTCTCAGCTGGTACGGAAGCGGAACCGATGAAAGTTTATTTGGCTCCTTATGTCTATTGGATTGATGATCCAGATGCCCCTGCTATTCGTGTTGGTAAAGACGGACGTGAACCGTTCGGCTTGGTTGTTAAATGCCCTTATCTCCATATTATCGGATTGAATAGCCATCCTGAAAATACAGTCCTGGCATCCAGCCGTGGACAGACACAGGGGCTGTCGGTAATTTCACCATGTTTGATTTTTGGGGAGACGGTCTGTTGGTAAAGGACTTGACCATGGGGAATTTCTGTAATGTCGATTTGGAATATCCTCTGAAGAAAGAATTAAGCAGGAAAAAACGAATGTCTGCCATCACTCAGGCACACGTTGCTTATTGTCATGGCGACAAGATTGTGGCGGATAATGTACATTTCATCAGCCGCTTGAATATGAATCCGTTGAATGGCGCCAAGCGGATACTTTTTAATAAATGCCACATGGAAAGTACGGATGACGCATTGACCGGAACAGGGGTTTATCTGGATTGTACACTTCATTTTTATGGTCAGAAACCTTTTTGGAGAAGTGATATGGGCGGAGCTGTATTTTTGAACTGTGACTTTTATGTGTGTCATGAGGAAGACCGGCAATATTTTTGTAAGTCGGTCGGGCCGTTAAGTATTGTTGATTGCCGTTATCATTCGAAGAAGCCGGTTTATGCGGGCTGGACACATGATCCCACAGGTTGGTTGCGTTGTTACCAATACAATGTGAAACTGAACGGGCAACCTTATGTAATTGGGCTGACAAGCCTTATAATACGGTTTGCATGGATCAGTTGAATCAATTGAGAGCTTTTCGGCTGGAAGAGCATGGAGAGGTGCTTTATAATACTTATAATTTATTGAGAGGAGAGGATGATTGGGATCCCCTTCAGGTGAAAGACCGTGTTATTGCTATAGGTAAACGAGACGGAAAGGATTATACCCGGATGCCTCCTGTCTTTCTGTAGAGCCTTTAACGGCTTCTATCCAGACAGGTGGCCGGACGGTTAGATTGACAGCAACAGTAAAAAGGCATTGCAACTATGTGTTGAATAATGTTCCTGTGAAGTGGAAAGTACAACAAGGTTATGAAAAGAATGTGAAATTATCCACTTCCGAGGGATATGAATGTGTTGTCGAGGCAACTAATGTGGAGGATGAAACAAAGCATTTTACAGTGATAGCCTATACAGAGGATGGTTTGGAATGTGCCACAGAACTTACGGTTGCACCGGACTATGTATCGGCTCCTTCGTTTACGGAAAATCCAAAGCTGAATATTACTAAAGGAGTAGCTACTGTCAGTTATGCTTTGGATTTGAATGGGCGCAAAGATGAATCATTGATAACCTGGTATAGATGTACGGACAGGAACGGGACTAATAGACTTCCGGTTTCGGTATCCCGCTTGAATGAACCGGAATATTCCTATACTTTGGTAAAAGAAGATGTTGGTTATTATCTGATGGCAGTTATCGCTCCCAAGCATCTGCGTTGTTTGCCGGGGAAAGAACGAATTGTTGTTTCCAACTCTCCGATAAAAAAAGGGCAAGTGAACATCACTCATATATTTGAAACGGATTTTCAGAACTTTCCATGTAAGAATCAACCACAACTTTTACCGGGATTCTGGACGATTGGTGGATATAAGCCTTTGGATACGGCAGCATACGATTGGCAGGTAGTTCCGGATAAAGATTATTGGATTTATGGGCCGGGAATGAATGGTTCCCATGGAACCGGTTTGTTACAAGATCAGAAAGGAGCTCGTTTGCTTTATACTCCATTGGATGGCAGTTATGGAGATATGGCAATAACATTGAATGTGGATGCCAGTAAAACAGCAGGACAAGGTTTTGGTAGTGCAACAGGACAGTATTTGGATTTGTATATCAAGTTTGATACCCGTACTTTAACAGGATATGCATTACGTATCATTCGTACGACCAAGTATAGTAATGCAGTTGATTTTATCTTGATGAAATATGAGAACGGGGTGGCTGAGGCTATCAGTCAACCGGTATCTTCTACCTGCTATCGTACAGATTGTACCATAACATTGACTGTTAAAGAAGGAAAATTGACAGCACATGCTTCAACAACAACTCCGCTTCCGGCGCCTGTAACTGATCCGAACTTGAAACTTTCGGTAGATTTGGAGGCGGATATAGCTTCGAATACTTTTGGGGGCACCGGAATCCAGCATACGGGCAGCTGTGGTGAAAGTACAACGATGCTGCACTATATGAAGGTGGAATGGGAATAGAATGATTATTGAATTTAATAAAAGAAAGTAATAGATAATTATGAAGAAGAGTATTATTGCCATAGCATTTTTGTTGTTATGTCCATTTTATGGGGTGAGAGCACAGGAGAGACCATTTTTTGATTTGTCAGGAAAAGGATGGCATTTATGGCAGGATAAAAAAGCGACTTGGCAGACAGAGGATATTTATTTGACATTGGAAGAGGCACAGAAAGTTCCTGCAGCTGTTCCTACAGCGGGATGGGATATATTGACTTCTGCCCAGACTCTTTCGGTACAGGTTCCTGGAACAGCTGAAGAATATCTTCAAACTCAGTCCGGACCCGAAGGAGATATTACAGGAGTTACATGGTGGAGTCGTACAATGGATATTCCGGTATTGAAGAAAGGACAAAAAGTCTTTTTGAATTTTGGCTCTATACGTTCACGGGCGGAAATTTTTATTAATCAGAGATTAGTGGATTATCAGATTGTGGACAATGTTCCTTTTGAAACGGATATTACTCCTTATATAAAATCAGGAGAACAGGTACAATTGGCTGTACGTATAACGGATGCGGGTGGTAACCATGATTGGCGTGACTCCAGAACTATTCCGTGGGGAGATAAAATGTTGCCTCCCGGTCATGGCTTTGGAGGAATAACAGGAAAAGTTAGTATGAAGGTATGTAATTCTGTTTATGTGGCAGATATTTATATGCAGAATACTCCTCAGATAACTACCGCCAACGCTATTCTGACATTACAGAATGAAAAAGGAAAGACTGCGAAGCAGGATCTTCGTATAACGGTGTACGAGTGGAAAAATAAAGAAAAAATAGTTTATTCTAAAGAGATAAAGGGTATCTCATTAAATAAAGGTATGAATGAGCTGAAGATTCCTGTATCAGCTCCGGATGCGAAATTATGGAGTGTGGATGATCCTAATCTGTATGTATGTGAGGTGGAGTTGTCCGAAGGACAGAACTGGGTGGATAAAGATTCCCGCCGTTTTGGATTCCGTTGGTTCGAGGCTTCCGGTATAGGTGATGATGCTGTTTTTCGTTTAAATGGAAAACGTATCATGCTTCGCTCGGCCATCAGTTGGAGTTTTTGGCCAGTCAATGGTATTTTTCCGTCGGAAGAATTGGCTGAAAGGCAAATTCGCATAGCTAAGGAGTTAGGATTGAATATGCTGAATTTTCATCGTTTTATCGGTAATACTGACGTAATGAATTATGCTGATGAGTTGGGACTGCTCTATTTTGAAGAGCCTGGCGGTTTTCGTCTGGACGTAAGACAGCCGTTTATGAATGCTGTTTTGCATGAAAAGGTCATCCGTATGGTAAAGAGGGATCGCAGTCATCCCTGTCTGGTTATCTATAATATGATGAATGAATCGGGAAATGCTGCTCCTGAAAAGTTAGAATTGGAAATTCAAGCGATGAAGGATATGCGTGTATTGGATCCTTCCCGGTTGATTCTTCGTACCTCGGCTTGGGCTAAGGGAGATGATATAGAAGATCAGGCTAAAATTCATATTCGTCCTTACGATGAAAAAGTGTATTGGAGTGGCTGGTATGATTATCATCGTGCCGGAGGACCTGCTGTTTGGAATGAAGGTTTGTACAAAGGCCCTGAAGATTATTATAATGATACAAAGAATAAGCGTGAAATTGTATTCTTTGGTGAGGAAGGGGCTTTATCATCACCTCCTCGTTTGGAAAAGAATAAAGAAGATTTGGAAAAATATAGCTATAAAGGATGGGATGGTATAGAGTTTTTACGTTGGTATGATGAATTCAATAAATTTCTGGATGCTAAACAGTTAAGGACAGTTTATCCTACAGTGGATGATTTGTGTGTGGTTATGGGAACTGTATCCTATGAACATCAAGGACGTAAAATAGAATCGGCCAGAATGAATAATTTGACGGATGCATACGTTGTTAATGGATGGGAATCGGAATTGACGGAGAATTATTCGGGAATTGTCGATTGTTTTCGTTATCCCAAATCGAATCCGGCTATCATAGCTCGTTATAATCAGCCTTTGTATGTAGCGGTAAAGACCAGGCAACAGGTTGCTGCCGCAGGGGGAGAGGCGACCGTTGACTTTTATCTGATCAATGAGAAGAATGTCCGGGGGAACTATCAATGAAAATCTCGGTGACAGACTCTCAAGGAAAAGTGATGGAGGTAGGAACTTATGAAACGGAAGCTGCCGGAGGTGAGGTTTATGGTCAGTTGTTGGTGAAAGATGTAAAAATACCTGTTCCTACAGCTGGAGGACTTTGTAGGATTGAAGCAAAACTGTGTAAGGAAAATTCTGTTGTTACAACTGGGTATGATGATATATTGTCTGTAAATCTGGCATCCAATATGTTGGATGGTAAAGGGGCCGTTTGGGAAGATGGGAGTGCTTTACAGAATTTCTTGAAGGGAAAAACGAAAGAAGCGGTTGCAGCTTACGAGGATAATTTAGGAAAGTTGGATTGGATTATGGTGGCCCGTCCTCCTAGGAAAGATCAGTTGACAATGGTGCCGATGGAAGCGTTACGCTCTGCCGATGGCAAACCGGGATTGGATGTGGTCTATTATGAGGATATGGAATTTCAGAAGGAAGTTTATCATGAAGTGGCCAAGGTGGTTAATCTGAGTGCTATTGAGGGAGCTACACCAAGTCCTTTTGTGTATATGCTTGATGGTTATGGTATTAAATGGAGTGGTAAAGTACTTCCTTCTGTCAGTGGTGAATATACGATTATTCCTCAGAGTAATGATCGTAGTATGATTGAAGTCTTTGTCAATGGTAAGAAAATATATGAAATTACCAGGAAGAAAGAGCATTTGGGCGATGGAAAAGTCTATTTGGAAGAAGGCAAGTCTGCGATATAGAGATCCGTTTCAGACATCCTCGTAGTAACGCTCGTTGTCGTTTGGATTGGGCTGTTCCTAATGATAAGATGCCGGATGCACAGCGTTTAATGGAACGTGCCGTAAATGATGGAACCAAAATCTTCATTATTCAGAGTGCTGATGAGTGGTCGGAATTTATAGCAGCTAATAGTAAAGCGGTGTTTAAGGACAAATTCTTTGTTGGAACCAATTGGTTGGGTGGAGTGATGTTTAATAAGCCGCATGATATTTTCAAGGAACTTCCTGTCGGAAATGCTCTCAACTGCCTTATCAGGCATTGATACATACAGGGGTGGAGCGTATGGGATTAGTGATGGAAGGTGAGGAATTGCTGGTCGGAGCCTATCATACTTATCCTATGGCTATCGGAACTGCTATGGGGATTGTACCTATGGGTAAGGGTAGTGTTTTGTTCTCTACATTGGATATCTATGGGAACATCATTAATGATTCGGCTGCCGGACTTGTAGCCAAAAAACTGATTTTCAATATGATTGATTTTAAATAAAATAACAGATACCATGAAAAAACGATTCCTATGCTTTTGTTTATGCCTGTATTGTATAGGACTATGGGCGGCCAATACTTCTTTTAAGAAGACAGGAAATGATTTGTTGTTTCTTTTGCCTCAGGGAAATGTGAAATTGGAATTTTGTACAGATGATATGTTCCGTGTACGTCATTCTCAAGGTACCGTGTTCGCTGAAAATGAGCAGTGGATGGTTCGTAAATATGATTTTACTCCTGTACACTATACAGTGGAAGATAAAGGAACTGCATGGTTGATTACGACCGGAAAAGTGATTATAGAGCTACCAAGAAGCCGTTCTGTCTGACAGTTTCTGATAAAAACGGCAAACTGCTTTATACGGAACTTGCGGAACAACGTTTTTATAAGGATTCTGTCAAGACGAAAGCTGTTCTACAACCGGATGAGCATTTCTTTGGTTTTGGGGAACGTATGGATTTCATGGATCAGCGAGGGCGTAAGGTCTATCTGAATGTAGAGTTGGGAAGAGGGATAAAACCGGCTGTAGGAGGAAAAGATATTTTACGTGCCAATTATTGTCCCGTACCTTTTATGATGAGTACCAAAGGATATGGTTTGTTCTTTCATACTCCGTTTGCTACCGAATGGAATATGGGATGGGACAGTAGTGACTATTATTCATTCAAAGCTTTTGGCGGTGATTTGGACTATTATTTTATTTATGGTCCCGATTTTTATACCATGGTTGACCGATATACGGAATTGACCGGAAAATCCCCCATGCTTCCTCGTTTTGCAATGGGGTTGCATGTCGGTACTTATTCCGGTGGAACCTGGAAGAATGAAGAGATGACTTCCGATAAATATCCGCCTGCTTTATGTAAACGTTTGCGTGAGGAAGGAGTGCCTTTTGATTTGCTTTGGCTAGATTCTACTTGGAGACTGTTTAATACCACTTACGGAAATGGTGGTTGCTGTTTTGAATGGCGCAATACGTTCAAAGATCCGAAAGCTATGTTTGACAGTTGCTATGCGCAAAATGTAAAAATGGTGGGGCTTCATATCCGTTCTATATTAGATAATGGTCCTGAATATCATCTATTGGATAAGGCGCGTGAACAGGGAAACGTGCTGTATCCAGGAGCCAAGACAGAAGGGGTAGTGAATTTCTTTGATCCGAAAGCTGTAGATTGGTGGTGGGAGAACGGAGTAATGAAAGTCGCTTCTATCGGGGCTAAGTTTGTGAAAACGGATGTCGGAGGAACGATGGACCTGAAAGGACTTCATAATATTTTTCCTTTAGCTTATGCGGAGGCCCCCTATCGTAAATTTCAGGAATATAATAATATGAGGGGGGTGACACATACCCGTGAAGGTTATGCGGGAATTCAGCGTTATCCTTATATCTGGGCCGGAGATTGGGGGAGTGAATGGCAGTGGTTTGAACCGGTGATACGTGCAGGACTTAATATTGGTATGAGTGGTGTGGGTAACTGGACTCATTGCATGGGAGGATTTGAACAATATTCTCCTTACGATACAGAATTATATACTCGTTGGGTACAGTTCGGTATGTTTTCACCTATCGCCATGGTGTTCGGTATGGACCATCCCCGTTACCATGAACCTTGGACTTATGGTCCGGAGGCTTTGGCCAATTTCATCAAATATGATAGTTTGCGTTATACATTGATTCCTTATATTTATAGTAATGCCTATCAACTTTATAAAACGGCACGTCCCATGATGACTCCTTTAGTGATGGACTATCCTCAGGATGAGAATACTTATCAGCTGACACGTCAGTATATGTTCGGGCCATGGATGATGGTTTGTCCTGTCACTACCAAAGGTGCACTGAGCCAACATGTTTATTTTCCCGGTGGAGAATGGTTTGATTATGAAACCGGTGAGCGTTACGAGGGCCGTCAATATAAATCTTTTCTTACTCCGTTGGATGTGTTGCCTATCTATATAAAAGCCGGAGCTATTATTCCCATGCAACCTGTTATGCAGTGGGTAGATCAGCACCCTGTAGAGATGATAATATTGGATGTCTATCCGTCAGGCATTTCTTCTTATGAGATGTATGAAGATGATGGTATATCAATGGATTATCAAAAAGGGATTGGTTCATTGACCCGTTTTACCAGCAGGCTTGCTGATGATAGTTGGACGTTTACTGCAGATAAACCGGTAGGGAAGTACAAACCTGCCAAGCACACTTATCTAGTAAAGGCTTATTTGCAGAACGTTCCGCAATCTGTGATAGAAAATGGTAAATCGTTGCCCGTTCTTTCATCAGTTACAGATGCAGAGCGGAATACAGGCTGGTTTTATGATATAGAGCATAAACGTTTGTATGTGAAGACAGCCGGAGATAACCGTCAGAAAATTGAAATTGTGGTACAATAACTTAAAGGGATGATTCTATGAGAAAAATTATCGGTTTTCGCACTTTATGTGTAGGTTTGGGAATATGGGTGGGGACTGTTGTGGTTTCTGCTCAGGGGGAGTTCAAGGCATTACCTTGGAGTCAAAGTACTGCTTATAATTCTTATCTGATGCGTGATGTACATCGGCAGTTTGCATCCCGCAGTCAGCCATTCAGCAAGCATTTACTTCTCCTGCCGGGATGCAGGAGTACCTGGAGGGTTGCCGTGAACGATATAAACAAATAGTAGGTACTTTTTCTGAAAAAGAGAATTTAAATGTTCAGGTGGTGGGGAAGATACAAGGTACCGGCTATCATATAGAGAAAATAATTTTTGAAAGCAAGCCCGGCCGCTATGTCACAGCACATCTTTATATGCCGGAGAACACGACTGTTCCTGTTCCGGCAACATTGGAACTTTGCGGACATGGATTGAATGGTAAAGGGTCTTCGTCTCATGCCGCTATGTTGATGGCATCCAATGGCATTGCTGTACTGGTGGTAGATCCCATAGGCAGGGAGAACGGTTGCAACTTATTGACAGGGAAGGAAAGCCGCTGACACGGGGGGCTACCACGGAACATACCTTACTGAATGCGGGCTTTAACTTGCTTGGTACTAGTTTGGCGGCACAGGAATATTGGGATAATCATCGGGCTTTGGACTATTTATTGACTCGTAAGGATATTGATCCGGAGCGTATCGGAGTATATGGATCTTCTGGTGGTGGTACTCAGACCGCTTATTATATAGGTTTGGATCCCCGTGTAAAGGTAGCGGCCATTTGTAGTTTCTTTTCTACCCGAGAACGTACTATGGAGTTGCAAGGTCCTTCCGATGGTTGCCAACATATACCATACGAAGGGCGTGAACAACTGGAAGTACCTGATTTTGCTTTAATGATGGCTCCACGGCTTTATTGATTTTAAGCGGTAAATATGATTTTGTCGATTTATGGGGTGCACAACAAGGGTTTGCTGAATTACAACAGTGCTATAAAGTATTGGGAGTTCCCGAAAAGGTGGATATGCTGACAGTAGAAACAGGGCATGGACTTGGAACTGAAAAAAGGCAAAAGTTGGTCAGTTGGTTCAAGCGTTGGCTGAAAGATGATCAATCTCCGGTGAAGAAATCGGCACAAGACCGTTTCCGGTTGTCTGATATGCTTTGTACGACTAAAGGACAGGTGAATGTATCTATGCCTGGAGCACTCAGTATTATGCAGGAAAATGTGAATCAGCTGGATGAGTGGGCTTCCAAGCGTGAGGCGTTTCTTTCGAAAGGAAAGAAAACTGTCCAAGCAAAGATGCTGGATTTGTTAGGTCTTAAAGGTCTTCCTGACCATAAAATAAGAATTGAAGCAACCGGACATGATTCAATGCGTGAATATGAACAATATAAGTTTCAGCTTATAAGGGAAGGGGAGATGCCTGTTCCTTGTATTCTTATCATGCCGTCCAGAGCGAATGCTGATTCTCCTGTTGAGTTAAGGTTACAGGAAGAGGGAAAAGGAACTTATTTGAGTGAATATGCGAATTTTGCTGCTGCCTTGACGGAAGGAAAAATCTTGTTGTTGGCAGATTTGCGCGGATTTGGGGAAACAACGGATCCTGCATTCTATACGGATGCTAAATATTGGAACCGTGAGTATCGCAATGCAATGTCAGTATGCATATAGGGCGTCCTATTATGGGACAACGTGTTGTCGATATTTTGACTTTGCTTGATTTTTGTTCAGAACACGAATTTCTGAAAGGACACCCCGTCAAGGTATTTGCCAATGGTATTTATGGTCCGGTTGCAATTCATGCTGCTTATTTGGATGAAAGAATCAACAGTGTGGAGATAAAACATAGCGTGAAGACTTGGAAGGAATACATTGAGAGGCCTATGCAGTGGGATATGTATTCTAATGTGTTGTATGGTGCTTTGAAATATTATGATTTACCGGATTTGATAAGGTTAAGCAATTGTCCCATTCGTTTTGCAGATTAAAAAATAGAATTCATTTCCACTGTAGGAGCATATTAAATGCCCAAAGGAGGGCACAGCAATCTGCTCCTGCAGTGGATGGAATATATGGCTTGTCTATTTCTTTTCCAGGAAATCAGCACGCATCGGGCTGAAACAATCTATCAGCATACCCGGCTCCAGGCATACACAACCATGCACAGCATCCGGTTCCTTATATAGACAGTCGCCGGCCGATACAATTTTTTTCACACCATTGATGGTGAACTCAAATTTTCCACTTTCCACATAGGTCACTTGTGAATGGATATGATGGTGGACAGCTCCTACAGCTCCCTTTTCAAATTTTACTTTAACAACCATGATGTCATCATTGTAACCCATGATCTGGCGCACTACACCTTCGCCTGCAGGTTCCCATTCTTTGCCTTCTGCAAAAATGAAGTTTTCACTACCTGTTTTCATAACCTTTTTTTCAGTGTTTTTGTTTGTTTCTTTCAGTACACTCTTTGTTGCTCTCTTTTTTTTCACTTTGTGCATTGCAGCTCTGCAATAGTAGTGGTGCCATCAAGGCGCAAGCATACAATGCGGTTCTTACCTTACGATTCATGATCTTGCATTTAATATAAAATGAATAACTAAAACTTTTCTTCAAATATACTTATAATATGGGGAGGGTAGTTCGTCGTGATTAAAATATACGAGGAAAAGACCAAATATTACAAATCCAAGCTCCGGAAAATGGCTTATTTTGCTTCATAATGATATTTAAACTTGAATCAAAACACTAAAACAACAATGAAAAGCACATTAAAGAAGAACTGGGAAAGAATTGTCCTTTGCCTGTGCATGGCAAATTTTGCTTGTATAGGTATAGCCCAAACTAATAAAAAATTAGATGACCAAGTTATAAATACGATGAAAACCGCCACTCGGTTTATGATGGACAAAGTGAGTTATAATGGTGGCTTCGTATGGAATTATTTGCCGGATATGTCCCGTTCATGGGGAGAGATGGAACCAAGAGGACAATGGTATGGATTCAGCCGCCGGGAACTCCTTCTGTCGGTCATTTGTTGCTTGACGCTTATCATGCTACAGGAGATGAGTATTATTATGAAGCTGACGAAAAAGTGGCTAACACCTTGATTTGGGGACAGCTTGAATGTGGCGGATGGAATTATGTGTTCGATTTTGCAGGAGAGAACTCCTTAAAAGTCCTGGTATGATACCGTTGGTAAAAATGGCTGGCGTCTGGAAGAATTTCAACATTATTATGGAAATGCGACTTACGATGATGCGGGTACTATGGAGGCTGCCAAATTTCTACTTCGTATGTATGTGGAAAAAAATGATCCTGCTTTCCGTCCGGCTTTGGAGAAAACCATTGATTTTGTCTTGAAAAGTCAATATCCGGTGGGTGGATGGCCTCAACGGTATCCTTTGATGTATGATCACCCTTTTCAAGGTAAGAAAGATTATTCGTCTTTTATTACTCTGAATGATGATGTGATTCCTGATGCGACCGAGTTTTTGATTCAATGCTATCAGGCAATGGGGTTGCAAGGGGTAAAGGAGCCTATTATGCGTGCTATGTACTTGATGATTTCCCTTCAACAAGGGGAACCTTATGCAGGCTGGGCGGACCAATATACAGTAGATGATTTGAAACCGGCTCATGCCCGTTCTTATGAACCGCGCAGTGTGAACACCGGTACTACCGTCCGTCTTGTTAATTTAATGATGGATTACTATAAACTTACAGCTGATACTCGTTTCCTGTCGGGGATTCCTGCTGCAATTCGTTTTTTGGAATCAATGAAATTACCGGAATCGGATGTGAAGAAATGGAAGAGTCAGTCGACTAATCCGGAAGCTATTTTGGTTCCTCGTTTTGTAGATCCTGATACTGGTAAACCACTGTATGTCCATCGTAAGGGAAGTAATGTGAAAAACGGTACTTATTATATAGATCAGAATATAGAAAATACAATAGCTCATTATAATTCGGCAACTTTTGTGAATCCTGGTGAACTGCGTCGTCGTTATGAGGAAGTGAAAAAACTTCCTGTATCCGAATTGGCGAAGAATTCACCTTTGCTGCAGGATCATTTGGTTCCTTTACCTAAATATTATACTCGTTTACGTGGAAAAGCTACGGAAGAAGTTGCCCGGAAATTGGTGAAATCACTGACTAAGGACGGTTGCTGGCTCTCTCCTTTAAAGTCAACCTCGAACCCGTATAAGCCATATACTGTTTCAGGACCTAGTGAGGAAACGAAATATATAGCTACCTTTGTAGGGGACGAGCACGATACATCACCTTATCCGTGTACCACCGGAGAATTGTGCATCTCTGTTGGGGATTATATTGATAATATGATAAAATTAATTAGTTACCTTGAAAAGTAAAGTTTGTTAGGTATAGGTTTATGAAGAATACTGTAATTTGTTTATTGTTGTTCGGGATAAGTCTGACGGCTTCTGCTCAGGAAAAGGTGGAAACAGTCTCTATGCGTTATGAAACGCAAGAATGATATGCCGCTGTTCTATCAGAAGATGAAAGAAAACCTGACTTATCCTATGGCATGGGGAAATTCTTCCATTCCGAAATTTCGAAAAGTGGCGTGAGGAAGCTCGAAAAACGTTATTGGATTGTATGTTGCCTGCTCCTCCTGCTACGGCTTTTGATAAGGAAGTGATAGATACCGAGCAACGGAATGGATATAGGGCGGAGAAGATTTTGTTCAGTGTTTCGGAATATTCTCGTGTTCCTGCTTATCTGTTGGTTCCTGCCGGGAATGGCCCGTTCCCGGCAGTATTGCTGCTTCACGATCACGGTGCACATTTTTCGATAGGGAAAGAGAAGATGGTACGTCCGTTCGGTGTGGAAGCATCTGTACTGGCCGATGCGGACGATTGGGCGGAAAAATGTTATGACAAACAGTATGTAGGTGATTATCTGGCAAGTCACGGATATGTAGTGCTTGCTGTGGATGCCTTGTTTTGGGGGGAACGGGGACGTAAGGAAGGAGTACGCTATGACTCACAGCAAGCGTTGGCGGCCAATATGTTACAGATGG
>ENA-OQCX01000462-OQCX01000462.1-human-gut-metagenome-genome-assembly--contig:-NODE-462-length-21089-cov-2.293388_pt1 | contig 21089 bp, 28 predicted proteins | sample MGYA00242762_ERZ504587 | MGnify/ENA primary metagenome ERZ504587 (study PRJEB26092, sample SAMD00036337) | human gut metagenome | host: Homo sapiens | study: EMG produced TPA metagenomics assembly of... | reverse complement strand
GTGTCAGGAAGGAACAAGGCGCACACTGCTGCGGCGTCCGGTGAAACTTGGTACAAGATCCGCGGAATCTTGTACCAAAGTTTTTGTAATCTTGTGACGGGTGACGGCTAGTTCCTTTGAACATTGCAAAGATAACTTCACGTCCGTGCGGCGTGATCTCTTCTGACCCCTTGGCGGATTGCAGGGAGTTTACGGGGACACGGGGACAGTGGGGACACCCCCTTTTTTCCTCACACACGCATGCGTGTACCTATAAAGGGAGGATAAGTGGGGTGATATATTCCCTTGCCGTCCACACTTACCGATACTTCTTATTTGGTGAAACGTTTGAGTCTGATGAGGACGGTGCTTTCGGTTATTCTCCCTGTCGTGCGTTTTTTTTCAGAAGTTCCGGCCGGATATAATCCTGTGGGAAGGCAGGGGAAAGATGATTTTCCCACCTAGTTATATCGCGCGTGCGTGTGTGAGAAATTGGGGTCTGTCCCTGCTGTCCCCACTGTCCCTGCTTGGGAGAGCCGGTATGAACTGCCATCTTTAAATTCTCAATTTTTAATCTCCCTCCGTATCAACGTTTCCTCGTCCTACGAGAGGAAACAAGCTCGTACCGGCTTCTTGCCGGAACGTTCCACGCCTTTGCCGGATGATTTTTCTTATTATCCGCACTGTTGCTGTGGAAATCATAGACCGCTTGTACGTAGTTTATCGCCCCATGGGGATTTTATTGCCGGTGGTGTTTTCCTACGGCGGTGTGGAATTGCTGAGGGTAGGGGAGACTTTCCATAGCCGTACAAAAAAGCATACGCTTCCATGAACGGGCTGCATAAAGACAGCATCTGCTTTTATGAATATTACTTGAAGATACCGGATTATCGCGTACCGAAGTCCTGCAAGCTGGTGGATTCCGTATGGTCCACGGTGTTTGATGTGTTCGCCTGCTTGTTGGCAGGGGATGACGAGGAAGTTTATTGGTGCTGCGGCCGTCTGGCCGACCGGAGCATCGTGGTGATGGACGGGGCCGGAAGGTATTACCATGTGGAAAAAGGAAAGAGGAAGCGGTACATTGCCGCTAACCTTCCCGAACCCGGTGAGCAGGACTTCGACACGGCTGTAAAGAAGCTGAAAGAGGAAGCCGGACAGCGGGCGGAGGAAACGGACCGGCAGAAGAGAAGGAACGAGGAAGCGAAAAGGCGGAAGAGGCTGGAGGAGATAAGAGATGCCCTTCCGTACCGTATGGGCATGAAATGGGGCTTGAAACTGGGGGAACGTATCATCGTTCCTCCCAAATACAGAAAGATTCTTCCTCCTGTGGGCGTTTATTGTGCTTTTGAAGAGAGCGCCTGCCGGTGGGGGGTGATGGCACTGGACGGGAAAGTGATGGTGGAAGCCCGCTACCAGGAGGTGGATATAGAAAACAACGGCACGGTACACCTGACCGTCATTCCCGGCAAAGTGAAGACCGTCAAACTGTAAGTGTTTCCGGAATGAAACACAAATGACGCGAATGACATAAATTAAAAATCAAGATAAATTTAATGCCATTCGCGTTCATTTGTGTTCTAAAAAAAAGTGAGCATCTGCCTGAGTTTGCACATACATTCAGAAAGGTTTCTATTATTACAGAATTTTTTCCATAATAAGCACCATTCTTTCTTTTTTCACATTTTTTTCTGTACTTTTGCGCTTCAAATTTAAAAACCATTTTTTATAACCCAATATGGCAAATGTGATTAAATTACACAAAGGCTTGAACATCAACCTGAAAGGGAAACCTGCTCAGGAGTTCTTTGACGTGAAGCAGCCGGACATCTATGCGATAGTGCCCGATGATTTTCATGGCGTGACTCCTAAAGTCGTGGTCAAGGAACAGGAATATGTGACGGCCGGGGGAACATTGTTTGTTGACAAGAACCACCCCGAAGTGAAGTTCGTATCTCCGGTAAGCGGTGTCGTTACCAGCGTGGAGAGAGGCGAACGTCGTAAAGTCTTAAGCATCTCCATTGCAGCTGCAAAGGAGCAGGATTACGAAGAGTTTGGAAAGAAGGATGTTTCGACTCTGACAGGCGAGCAGGTAAAAGCCGCCCTGCTGGAAGCCGGACTTTTTTCATTCATTATCCAGCGCCCTACATCGTGGTGCTGATCCGAATGCCAAGCCGAAAGGCATCTTTGTTTCTGCATTTGACACTAACCCATTGGCTGCTGATTTCGAATTTGTTCTGAAAGGCCAGGAAAAAGATTTCCAGACTGGTCTGGACGCACTGGCAAAGATGGCAAAGACGTATCTGAATATCAGCGTAGAGCAGAAGAGCCCTGCACTGACCAACGCCAAAAATGTAACTGTAACTGCCTTCGACGGTCCTAACCCCGCCGGAAACGTAGGCGTTCAGATTAACCACATCAGTCCTATCAACAAAGGCGAAACTGTTTGGACGCTCCGTGCGGAAGAAGTGATCTTCATCGGACGCCTGTTCAACACAGGTCGCGTAGACCTTACCCGTACTATCGCCCTGACCGGTTCGGAAGTGAAGAAACCGGCTTATTGCAAGCTGAAAGTAGGAGCCTTGCTGACAGATATTTTTGCAGGACGTGTGAACGGAGGTAAAAACTTACGCTACATTAACGGTAACGTGCTGACCGGAACTTTGGTGAAGCCAAACGGATTCCTGGGTGCGCACGCTACAAGTCTTACTGTGATTCCCGAAGGGATGACCGGCACGAATTCCTGGGCTTTATCATGCCGCGTACCGATCAGTACAGTGCCAACCGCAGTTATTTCAGCTGGTTGTGCGGTAACAAGGAATACACACTGGATGCCCGTATCAAAGGTGGCGAACGCCACATGATCATGTCCGGCGAGTATGACAAAGTATTCCCGATGAGCATTTTCCCCGAATATTTAATTAAAGCTATCATTGCCGGCGATATTGACCGCATGGAAGCACTTGGTATTTACGAAGTGGCTCCCGAAGACTTCGCTGTATGTGAATTCGTTGACTCTTCCAAATTGGAATTGCAACGCATCGTACGTCAGGGCTTGGACATGCTTCGCAAGGAAATGTGCTAAATAATTAAAAACTAAGAATTAAAAGTTAATGAAAGCGTTAAGAAATTATCTCGACAAGATAAAGCCAAACTTTGAAGAGGGCGGCAAACTCCACGCGTTTCGTTCGGTGTTCGACGGTTTCGAAACATTCTTGTTCGTACCCAACAGCACTTCGAAAACAGGAGTTCACATTCATGATGCGATTGACAGCAAGCGTATCATGTCAATGGTGGTTATTGCGTTGATACCGGCCCTGTTGTTCGGTATGTACAACGTAGGTTACCAGCACTTCTTGGCTGTAGGCCAGGAGGCAGGTTTCTTTGAAAAGTTCATTTATGGTTTCCTGGCTGTTCTGCCTAAGATTATCGTATCATACGTAGTCGGTCTGGGAATCGAATTTGTGGTGGCACAATGGAAGAACGAAGAAATTCAGGAAGGTTTCCTGGTATCCGGTCTGTTGATCCCGATGATCGTTCCTGTGGAATGTCCGTTGTGGATTCTGGCTGTCGCTACAGCATTCTCTGTTATCTTCGCTAAGGAAGTATTCGGCGGTACAGGTATGAATATCTTCAACCCTGCATTGATTACCCGTGCTTTCTTGTTCTTCGCTTATCCTACCAAAATGTCCGGTGATGCCGTTTGGGTAAGCACTGACAGCATTTTCGGTATCGGTGGCGGACAGGTAGTGGACGGTTTTACCGGCGCTACGATGTTGGGACAGGCTGCTACAGCCGCTCCGGGTGCAAGCGAACTGATTAATGTGAACGGTACTCCCGCTACCATGTGGGATATGGTTGTAGGTTTGATTCCGGGTTCTATCGGTGAAACCAGCGTTATCGCTATCGCACTGGGTGCCATCATCCTGTTGTGGACAGGCGTGGCAAGTTGGAAGACCATGTTCTCTGTCTTTGCCGGTGGTATCGTGATGGGATTGATCTTCAATGTATTCGGCTCTACAGATAACATGATGGCTCAGTTGCCTTGGTACGAACACATCGTATTGGGCGGTTTCTGCTTCGGCGCCGTGTTCATGGCTACCGACCTGTGACTTCCGCACGTACGGAAAAGGGTAAGTTCATCTACGGCTTCCTGATCGGTGTGATGGCTATCGTTATCCGTGTGTTGAATCCGGGTTATCCCGAAGGTATGATGCTTGCCATCCTGCTGATGAACATCTTCGCTCCGCTGATTGACTACTGTATCGTGCAGAAAAACATCACAGCCCGCGAAAACAGATTAAAATCAACTAACAACTAAAATATCGGACATTATGAATACTAATAGTAATAGTTATACTATCATCTATGCTTCGATAATGGTTGTTATCGTAGCATTCCTGTTGGCATTCGTGTCTTCTTCTCTGAAAGAAAAACAGTACCAGAATGTAGAACAGGACACAAAGAAACAAATTCTGGCAGCTTTGAACGTTTATGACGTAAAAGATGTGAATGCAGAATATGATAAATATGTGAAAGAAGACGATTTGATGCAGGCAGACGGTTCTTTGGTAAAGAACGATGCTGCTTTCCAGACTTCTTATAAAGGTGAAATCGCTAACGGACGTCTTCATGTATTCGTTTGCGACGTGGATGGTCAGACCAAATATGTGCTGCCTATTTATGGTGCCGGTCTTTGGGGACCTATCTGGGGATACATCGCATTGAATGATGACAAAGACACTGTATATGGCGTTTACTTCTCTCATCAAGGAGAAACTCCGGGTCTGGGTGCAGAAATCACCACTACTAAGTTCCAGGATCAGTTCTTGGGCAAACATGTAATGGAAAACGGTACTGTAGCTTTGGGTGTTGAAAAACACGGCAAGGTGGCAAAACCCGATTATCAAGGTAGACGGTATCTCAGGTGGTACTATCACTTCTAAGGGTGTAGATGCGATGATTAAGGATTGCTGAGCATGTACAATTCATTTTTAACTAATAAATAAGAGGAGGGTAAATAGAATATGAGCGCATTATTTTCTAAAAAGAATAGAGAAGTTCTTTTAACTCCGCTGGGTTTGAATAACCCTGTCACCGTACAGGTGCTCGGTATCTGTTCTGCACTGGCTGTAACGGCTCAGCTGGAACCGGCTATCGTGATGGGTCTTTCCGTAACCATTATTACAGCCTTCTCGAACTTCGTTATCTCCTTGTTGCGTAACACCATTCCCAACCGTATCCGTATCATCGTCCAGTTGGTGGTTGTTGCCGCATTGGTAACTATCGTTAGTGAAATTTTGAAAGCGTTCGCATACGATGTAAGTGTGCAGCTTTCTGTATATGTAGGTTTGATTATTACAAACTGTATCCTGATGGGACGTCTGGAAGCGTTTGCTATGATGAACGGTCCTTGGGAATCATTCCTGGATGGTATCGGTAACGGATTGGGTTATGCCAAAATCCTGATTATCGTGGCATTCTTCCGTGAACTGCTGGGAGCCGGTACATTGTTTGGCTTCCAGGTTATCCCGCAGGCTGTTTATGACTTGGGCTACCTGAACAACGGCTTGATGTTGATGCCTCCTATGGCGTTGATTATCTGTGCTTGTATCATTTGGTACCAACGTGCAAAACACAAAGAATTGCAGGAAAGTAATAATTAATCCCCGTTATAAAACGAAAAGAATATGGAATATTTAAGTTTGTTTGTAAAGTCCATCTTTGTGGACAATATGATTTTCGCATACTTCCTGGGGATGTGTTCTTACCTGGCAGTATCGAAGAACGTAAAGACAGCCGTAGGTCTGGGTGCAGCCGTTACTTTCGTGTTGATTGTAACTCTGCCGGTGAACTATTTGCTGGAAAATTACGTACTGGCACCTAATGCGCTGATTGATGGAGTAGACCTCAGCTTCTTGAGCTTTATCCTGTTTATTGCCGTTATTGCCGGTATCGTTCAGTTGGTGGAAATGGCGGTTGAACGTTTCAGCCGTCGCTCTATGCTTCATTGGGTATCTTCCTTCCGCTGATTGCTGTAAACTGTGCCATCATGGGTGCTTCATTGTTTATGCAGCAACGTCATTTCATCAACATTGGCGAGGCAACTACTTACGCTTTGGGCTCAGGTATCGGTTGGCACTGGCTATTATCGGTCTGGCTGCCATCCGTGAAAAAATGGCTTACTCTGATGTTCCCGCTCCTTTGAAAGGTCTGGGTATCACTTTCATCACTGTAGGTTTGATGGCAATGGCATTTATGTGTTTCTCTGGTTTGAAAATCTAAAAGGAAAGGAATAAGACAATGGATATGAATTTAATATTAGCTAGTATTGGAGTATTCCTTGGAATTATCCTTCTGCTCGTTGTTATTTTGCTGGTAGCTAAGCAGTATCTTACTCCGAGCGGCAAAGTAAAGATAACTATCAATGGAGAGAAAGAACTGGAAGTAGAACAAGGTTCAACTTTGCTGAACACCCTGTCTGTCAATGGCATCTACCTGTCATCGGCTTGTGGTGGTAAAGGTTCTTGCGGTCAATGTAAATGCCAGGTTGTAGAAGGCGGCGGTGAGATTCTTCCTTCTGAAAAGGGACATTTCAGCCGTAAACAACAACAGGATCATTGGCGTCTGGGTTGCCAGGTGAAAGTAAAAGGTGACCTGGGCATCAAGATTGATGAATCTGTACTGGGTGTTAAGGATGGGAATGCGAAGTAATCAGCAACAAGAACGTTGCCACTTTCATCAAAGAGTTTATTGTGGCTTTGCCGAAAGGTGAACACATGGACTTCGTTCCGGGTTCATACGCTCAGATTAAGATTCCTAAATTTGAAATGGACTACAACAAGGATATCGATAAAGACCTTATCGGTCCGGAGTATCTGCCCGCATGGGAAAAATTCGGTTTGTTCGGCTTGAAATGTAAGAATACGGAAGAAACCATCCGTGCTTACTCTATGGCCAACTATCCTGCCGAGGGTGACCGTATCATGCTGACAGTGCGTATCGCTACTCCTCCGTTCAAACCGAAAGATCAGGGTCCCGGCTTTATGGATGTGAATCCGGGTATCGCTTCATCTTACATTTTCACGCTGAAACCGGGTGACAAGGTAACGATGAGTGGTCCTTACGGAGACTTCCACCCGATCTTCGATTCTAAGAAGGAAATGATTTGGGTAGGTGGTGGTGCCGGTATGGCTCCGTTGCGTGCGCAGATTATGCACATGACCAAGACACTGCACACTACCGACCGTGAACTTCACTATTTCTATGGTGCGCGTGCATTGAACGAAGTATTCTATCTGCAAGATTTCCAACAATTGGAAAAGACTTCCCGAACTTCCACTTCCATCTGGCTTTGGACCGTCCGGATCCCGCAGCCGATGCAGCAGGCGTGAAGTATACCGCAGGTTCGTTCACAATGTGATGTATGAAACTTATCTGAAGGATCATGAAGCTCCCGAAGATATTGAATACTACATGTGTGGCCCCGGCCCGATGTCTAATGCAGTTGTTAAGATGCTGGATAGTCTGGGTGTTGAGCCTTCTTCTATCATGTACGACAACTTCGGAGGATAATATCAGGATATCCTTTTATTAATAATGAAAATAAGCCCGGTAAAAGTGAACTTTTATCGGGCTTTTTCTTTACTTTTGTATAAAACGAAAATGAATATGATAGAGAACATACTAGCCAATTTGAAAATTGAGCGGCTGAACCCGATGCAAGAGGCGTCCATCAATGCTTGGAAAGAGGGAAAAGACCTAATATTATTGTCTCCTACGGGATCCGGCAAGACGTTAGCTTATCTGTTGCCTTTGGTGCAGAGTTTGAAGCCTGGTATAACAGGCGTACAGGCTATAGTGCTGGTTCCTTCCCGGGAACTGGCTTTACAAATAGACCAGGTATTTAAATCCATGAACACACCCTTCAAGGCTGTAAGTTGTTATGGAGGACGACCGGCCATGGAAGAGCACCGTACCATCAAAGGGGTGCAGCCATCAGTTATCATCGGTACTCCGGGCCGTATGAATGATCATCTTTCCAAACAGAATTTTGATGCAGATACGGTCACAACTCTGGTAATCGATGAATTTGACAAATGCCTGGAGTTTGGCTTCCAGGAAGAGATGGCGACTGTCATAGGACAGTTGCCCAACTTGCAACGCCGTTTTCTGTTGTCGGCTACCGATGCGGAAGAGATTCCGCAGTTTACGGGGCTGGACAAGACCATTAAATTGAATTTTTTAAATCCGGAAGAGCAGCTTACCCACCGTCTGCATTTTATATAAGGTACTGTCTCCGGAAAAAGACAAACTTGAAACCTTATATAAATTGCTTTGTACCTTGGGAAGCCAATCGACATTGGTTTTCTGTAATCACCGTGAAAGTGTGGAACGGGTAGGGAAGTATCTTCAATCCCAGAAGTTTCAATGTGGCATTTTTCATGGCGGCATGGAACAGGATGACCGCGAACGCTCCCTATATAAATTCCGCAACGGAAGTTGCCATGTGCTTATTTCTACCGATCTGGCCGCTCGCGGACTGGATATCCCCGAAATAGAGAATGTAGTACATTATCATCTGCCTGCCAATGAAGACGGATACATTCACCGCAACGGACGTACCGCCCGCTGGGAAGCCGAAGGTAATTCTTATGTTATCCTTCATGCCGAAGAAACAGTGCCCGCATATATAACCGATGAGCCGGAGGAGTTCATTTTACCCGAAGTCACCCCCAAACCTTCTTTACCCGAATATGTGACATTATATATAGGAAAAGGCAAGAAAGATAAAATCAATAAGATAGATATTGTGGGATTTCTCTTTAAAAAAGGAAACCTTAATAAAGACGAAATAGGACGGATTGATGTAAAAGACCACTATTCTTTTGCAGCCGTATCTCGCAAAAAGATAAAACAAACTTTGAATTTAATACGAAATGAGAAGATAAAGGGCATAAAAACACTTATTGAAGAAGCTAAATAATGACAATTTGTCAATTCTCGAAATAAAATGATTAAAGAATAATTCAAAAAGATATTTTTTTATGCTTTAGATCATTGTTTACTAGGGATGTAGTTACAAAATGAAAGCATAAAAAATCAGATTTAACTAATTTGAAAGAAAATTATGCGGAAATTCGTAAATTTATTAGCGATTTTTTTGGAAAACTGAAAATAATGTGTAATTTCGCCCAATGTAAGATATAAACAAATTGTATAACCAAAACAAACGTCAAATGAAAAAGCATAATTTCAATGCGGGACCATCTATCTTGCCTCGCGAGGTAATTGAGAAGACAGCACAAGCCGTTCTTGATTTTAATGGGTCAGGCCTTTCCATCATGGAAATCAGTCACCGTGCTAAAGATTTTCAGCCTGTAGTAGACGAAGCTGTTGCTTTGTTTAAGGAACTGTTGAACATCCGGATACTCGGTACTATTCTTGGAGGTGGAGCCAGCTTGGAATTCTGTATGATACCTTTCAACTTCCTCGAAAAAAAAAGCTGCTTACCTGAACACAGGCGTAATGGGCCAAGAAAGCGATGAAAGAAGCCAAGGCTTTCGGCGAGGTAGTAGAAGTGGCATCTTCCGCTGAAGCGACCTATACCTATATTCCCAAAGATTATACGGTTCCCGCCGATGCAGATTATTTCCACGTCACAACGAATAACACAATCTATGGAACAGAACTTCATGAAGATCTGGATTCTCCGGTTCCTATGATTGCTGATATGTCATCTGATATTTTCTCTCGTCCTATCGACGTTTCTAAATATATTTGTATCTATGGCGGTGCGCAGAAGAATTTGGCTCCGGCCGGTGTCACTTTCGTTATTGTAAAGAACGATGCTGTGGGCAAGGTATCACGCTATATTCCTACTATGCTGAATTATCAGACTCACATTGACGGCGGCTCTATGTTCAACACACCTCCTGTACTTCCTATTTATGCCGCTTTGCAGACTTTACGCTGGATAAAAGCCAACGGTGGTGTAGCAGAAATGCAGAAACGTGCTAAAGAGAAGGCAGACATGCTGTATGCTGAAATAGACCGTAACAAAATGTTCCGTGGCACAGTAACGGATAAAGCCGACCGCTCTTATATGAACATTTGCTTTGTAATGAATGACGAATACAAAGACCTGGAAGCCGATTTCTTGAAATTTGCCACAGAAAAAGGTATGGTGGGTATTAAGGGACACCGTTCTGTAGGCGGTTTCCGTGCATCTTGCTACAACGCTATGCCGAAGGAAAGCGTTCAGGCTTTGATTGACTGCATGCAGGAATTTGAGAAACTTCATTAATAATTATGTTCACCACAGATTATACGAATTGCACAGATAGGAACAATAAATGGAATCTGTGATAATCCGTGATAATCTGTGGTGAACCTTTTTAATACAATAAGACCATGAAAGTATTAGTAGCAACAGACAAGCCGTTTGCAAAAGTTGCAGTAGACGGTATCCGTAAAGAAATAGAAGCAGCAGGTTATGAACTGGTATTGCTGGAAAAATATGGTGAAAAAGCTAAACTACTGGAAGCTGTAAAGGACGTTAACGCAATCATTATCCGCAGTGATATTATTGATGCCGAAGTATTGGATGCGGCAAAAGAACTGAAAATCGTAGTACGTGCAGGAGCAGGTTATGATAACGTGGATTTGGCGGCTGCTACGGCACACAATGTGTGTGTTATGAATACTCCGGGACAGAACTCCAATGCAGTAGCCGAACTGGCTTTTGGCATGATGGTGATGGCTGTCCGCAATTTCTATAACGGGACTTCGGGTACTGAACTGATGGGCAAGAAGTTAGGTATCCATGCATACGGCAATGTAGGTCGCAATGTGGCTCGTATCGCTAAAGGTTTTGGCATGGATATTTATGCTTTTGACGCTTTCTGCCCGAAAGAAGTTATCGAAAAAGACGGTGTGAAAGCTGTTTCTTCTGCTGAGGAACTGTATGCTGCTTGTAATATAGTGTCCCTGCATATTCCTGCTACGGCTGAAACTAAAAATTCCATCAACTATGAATTGGTCAACAAGATGCCTAAAGGAGGAGTATTGGTAAATACTGCCCGTAAGGAAGTGATCAATGAAGCGGAATTAATCAACTGATGGAAGAACGCACCGACTTAAAGTATGTTACTGATATCATGCCGGTTGCCCATGCAGAGTTCTCGGAAAAATTTGCCGGCCGTTATTTCGCTACACCGAAAAAGATGGGGGCCCAGACGGCTGAAGCAAATATCAACGCAGGTATCGCTGCTGCCAGACAAATAGTAGGCTTCCTGAAAGATGGTTGTGAAAAATTCAGAGTAAATAAATAAGTAATCCAATAACCGCAGGGGCGGATTGAATCCGACCGGATGCATATAGCTTATGTTTTCGGGCGAATGCAATTCGCCCCTGCAAGTAAAATCTAATACCTTTATTTTATGGCAATAATAAAACCCTTCAAAGGCATCCGCCCTCCGAAAGAATTGGTAGAACAAGTAGCTTCACGTCCATACGACGTACTGAATTCTGAAGAAGCACGCGAGGAAGCGAAAGGTAATGAAAAGTCACTTTATCATATTATAAAACCGGAAATTGATTTCCCTGCCGGAACAGACGAACATGATCCTAAAGTATATGAGAAGGCTGCCGAAAATTTCCAGATGTTTCAGGACAAGGCTGGTTGGTGCAAGATGAAAAAGAAAATTATTATGTATATGCACAAACCATGAATGGCAAGACCCAATATGGACTGGTGGTAGGAGCGTATGTTCCCGATTATATGAACGGGGTCATCAAAAAACATGAACTGACCCGTCGTGACAAGGAGGAAGACCGCATGAAACATGTCCGCGTAAATAATGCCAATATAGAACCGGTATTCTTTGCTTACCCGGATAATGCGGAATTGGATGCTATCGTTAAGAAATATACTTCACAACGGCCGGAATATGATTTTATCGCTCCGGGTGACGGCTTCGGACATTCATTCTGGGTGATCGACAAAGAAGAAGATATAAAAGCTATCACAAAAGCTTTCGAAGCCATGCCGGCTCTTTATATTGCCGATGGTCATCATCGCTCGGCTGCCGCAGCCCTGGTAGGCGCCGAAAAAGCGCAGCAAAATGCAAACCATCAGGGAAATGAGGAGTACAATTACTTTATGGCTGTATGTTTCCCGGCCAACCAGCTGACTATTATTGATTACAACCGTGTTGTAAAAGACTTGAACGGGCTGTCTCCGGAACAATTCCTGACCGCTGTCAGCAAGAATTTTGTGGTAGAAGAGAAAGGAACTGAGGTCTATAGACCGCAGGCTCTTCACAATTTCTCTCTCTATCTGGACGGTAAATGGTACAGCTTGACAGCAAAACCGGGCACATACGATGACAATGATCCTATCGGAGTATTGGACGTGACTATTTCTTCCAACTTGATATTGGATGAAATATTGGGAATCAAGGATCTTCGTTCCGACAAACGGATTGACTTTGTAGGTGGTATCCGTGGCCTGGAGGAATTAAAGAAGCGTGTGGACAGCGGTGAAATGAAAGTGGCTTTGGCCCTTTACCCTGTTTCTATGAAACAATTAATGGATATTGCCGATACCGGCAATATCATGCCGCCCAAAACAACTTGGTTTGAACCGAAACTTCGTTCGGGATTGGTTATTCATAAACTGAGCTGATCCATAGTTGGAACACGGACAGAAAGAACAAACCTGCATTTCCCTTTCTGTCCGTGTCCGTTCAATCATTTCATATAATTTTTCAGCTGCTACAGGTGATATAAATTCTTTTATATTTGTTGATTAGGTATAATTAAAATAAATAGATGTCAGAGTGAAAGAATAAAGCATTTTTCCTTTGTTTATTGCTGACAAATATCTAATTTCGCGCCGATTTTAAAGCGTGTAATAAAAACGATGACTAACAACAAGACTAAAGGATTTCTCCTTGGGGCAATCGCAGCAGCCAGCTACGGCATGAACCCACTGTTCACCCTTCCTCTTTATAGTGCAGGAATGAGCGTAGACTCGGTATTATTTTATCGCTATGCACTGGCTATAGTTGTACTAGGTATCATGATGAAGATGCAAAAGCAATCTTTTGCCATTAAGAAAGCGGATGTGCTGCCACTTTGCATCATGGGACTGCTGTTCTCATTCTCTTCCCTGTTTCTCTTTATGAGTTATAACTACATGGATGCCGGTATCGCATCCACCATACTGTTTGTCTACCCGGTACTGGTAGCTATTATTATGGCTGTAGTATTTAAGGAAAAAGTATCGCCGGTCACTATGTTTTCCATAGCGCTGGCCTTTGTGGGAATTTCCTTGCTCTGTAAAAGTCCGGGAGGACAGACACTCAGCCTGGTCGGGATTACTTTTGTCTTTTTATCATCCTTGTCTTATGCTATCTATATAGTTGGCGTAAACCGTTCTTCCCTGAAGGATATGCCTATAGCCAAGCTTACTTTCTATGTCCTGCTTTTCGGCCTGTCTGTTTATGTGGTGCGATTGAAGTTCTGTACAGGATTGCAGCCTATCCCTACACCCTTGTTATGGGTGAACGCAGTTTCACTGGCTGTTTTTCCTACTGTTATTTCGTTGGTGACCATGACAAAGGCCATACACTACATTGGTTCCACCCCCACTGCTATTCTGGGTGCTTTGGAGCCTGTTACAGCTTTATTCTTCGGAGTACTGATTTTTGGAGAGCAGCTGACACCGCGCATTATTCTGGGCATTTTGATGGTGATTACTGCCGTAACTCTGATTATAGGAGGAAAAACATTGCTGAAAAAAAGCAAGATTCGGTTAAGGCATACTGGCAGATAAAGTCGGATTTTGTATCTTTGCCCTTGCAATTATAAATTTTCCACTATGAAAAAACAACTGATGCAATGGGCAGGAGTGGGAATGTGGATGGTATTGGGGCTGTCCGCATGTTCCCCTACAAAAACAGAAATTGGAAATCTGAATGTCATTCCGCAGCCCCAAGAAGTAAGTCAAGACATTCAAGCCCACCCTTTTGTTATTAATCCGCAAACCGGTATTGTTTATCCGGAAGGCAATGAAAAGTTGCAACGGACGGCAGAATTTTTAGCTTCCTATATTAAAGAGGCAACGGGAATTACTGTCCGGACAACAACTGAAGCCGCAAGGAAGAACTCCATCATTTTGGCGGTTGACGGTTCCATTACCAACAAAGAGGGGTATCAACTGGAGGTAACTTCTGAAAACATCCATTTGAATGGAGGAAGTGAGTCGGGAGTATTTTATGGAATACAAACGCTCTACAAGCTTTGCCGTTGACCAAAAACAAACAGGTATCCGCTGCCATCCCGGTGGGAACTGTTAATGACTATCCTCGTTTCGGTTATCGTGGTTTCATGGTAGACGTGGGCCGCCATTATTTTCCGGTTTCTTATCTGAAACAAATCATTGATATGCTGGCACTGCACAATATCAATTATTTTCATTGGCATCTGACCGAAGACCAAGGCTGGAGAATTGAAATCAAGAAATATCCCAAACTTACGGAAATAGGTTCGATGCGTCCGCGTACATTGATTGACCGTGAAACCCAGACTTACGATGAAACTCCTCATAGCGGTTTTTATACACAGGAAGAAGCAAAAGAAATTGTCAAGTATGCCGCTGACCGTTTTATTACTGTAATCCCCGAAGTTGACCTTCCGGGACATATGATGGGAGCTTTGGTTTCCTATCCGGAATTAGGTTGTACGGGAGGTCCATACGAGATTCCTTGTAAATGGGGGGTATTCCCTGATGTGCTGTGTGGAGGAAACGACCGGACTTTACAGTTCGCCAAAGATGTATTGAATGAAATAATGGATATCTTTCCATCTCCTTATATCCATATTGGTGGGGATGAATGATCCGAAAGTACGTTGGGAAAAATGCCCTGTATGTCAAGCTAAAATTCGGGAACTGGGTTTGAAAGATACACCAAAACATAGCAAGGAGAACCAATTACAGACCTATTTCATGTCCGAGGTAGGCAAAGTTATCAATGACAGAGGGCGTAAAATGCTGGGCTGGGATGAGATGTTGGAGGGAGGATTGGCTCCAGGTGCCACAGTGATGTCATGGACCGGTGTCAAAGGTGGTATCGAAGCCGCCCGTCTGCACCATGATGCGATTATGACTCCTATTCAGTATCTTTATTTCAGCAATCCTACTTACAACCGGATAAAAGGGACTAAAAGCCTTGGACGTGTCTATACATTTGAACCTGTTTCTAATGAATTGGCAGAGGATGAACGAAAATATATCATCGGTACCCAAGGATGCATATGGACAGAATGGACGCGTGACAGTTTGAAGATGGAATGGCAAATTCTTCCCCGTATGGCTGCCTTGTCCGAGATTCAATGGACGGAACCGTCACATAAAAATTTCGACAGTTTCTTGAAACGTTTACCGGCTCTGCTGGCTATCTACCGGGATAGAGGTTATGATTTTCGCCAGGACATTTATGATGTGAACATTGATATTGTTCCGGCTCCCGATGAAGGAAAAGCCCGGATTGCTTTTCAGACGTTTGATGACGCGGAAATACATTATACATTGGACGGCAGCGTTCCCGATGTGCAATCCCCATTGTATACCGACACTATACAAGTGGATAAAGATGTTATCATACAAGCCATTGCAGTTCGTCCGCAGGGTGCCAGTCAGATAAGTAAGGAGGAAATACATTTTAATGCAGCCACAATGAAACCGGTTACCTTGAACACCATTCCTCATAAATCATATACTTTTAAAGGAGGAAGTACCTTGATAGACGGATTATATGGGGATATGAATTATCGCTCAGGACGTTGGATTGGTTTCTACGGGACAGATATGAATGTGACCCTTGATCTACTTGAGCCTAAGGAGGTGTCTTCAGTTTTCGTAAACACAATGTTGAACACAGGCGATGCTATCTTTGGTACAACAGGTCTGAAGGTGGAAGTTTCTGAGGACGGGAAAAATTTCCGCAGGGTAGCCTCCGAAGATTTTCCCGTTGTGGAAAAAGGAACTAAAATGCAGAGCCGCAAAGACTCTGTCTCTTTTGACAAAGTAAAAGCCCGCTATATTAAAATCATAGCAGAAGTTACTCCGAAACTTCCCGCATGGCATTCCATGCTGGCGAAAAAGCGTTTTTGTTTGTTGACGAAATAGGAGTGGAGTAAATCCGCCTTCGGAGCAATGGCTTTCTAAAGAACAAATACCAAACAAGAAACGGACATTCTGACAAAAACAGATGTCCGTTTCCTTATTCATAAGCCTTTCATGTATTTTCAAAAGCTGTTCAAGAAAAAATGGCGATAGAGATTCACTCTGTCGCCATTATGTGATGTGGAATGTCTAATTCCTTATGCTTTAGGAAGTGCTTCTTTTACAACCATAGTACGGTTTACATATTCTGCACCGTTCAATTGCTTGATAGCTTCTTTGGCTTCGTCATCATTAGGCATTTCTACAAAAGCAAAGCCTTTAGAACGACGTGTTTCACGGTCAGTAATAAGTTTTACTGAAGCTACTGTTCCATACTCTTCCATTACACCTCTCAAATCACCTTCCCTAACATTATAGTTAAGGTTTCCAATATACAAATTCATAAAATAAAAATTGATAAATAAATAATTAAGTAACTTTGAATTTAAAAATTTAGTTAGAAGAATAGAAACGGTTCAAGTGTGAGATGAATTGAGTCAATCGAAAAAACTATCTTTTATATTCCGTTTGTCAAAGGAACGATAAATAATTGGATTATCCACTATATTTCTCTTTTTATTTTGATATTTTTTTAGCCGGTGACTCTTTTTATACTTTTAGGCTTAAAGCAGGAGCCTTATATCATTCATATTCACTAATTTTGTATCAACAGCTAACTTATAACTAAGATTTATATGATATTGAATGAAGAGAAAGCCGCCATGAGCATGTGTTGCATGTGGCCCGACAAATGATGACGGCAGCGCGCACTGCTCCCAAAGGAAAAGGTGTTGACATTATTGAAATAGCCATGGTGACGGATGGTGATATCAATATTTTATCGGAAATGATGGTGAAAATGGTTGCGGAGCATGGAATGAAATTCTTTCTGCGCGATGCGGAAAATATTCTGAATGCGGAATGTGTCCTGTTAATAGGTACCCACGAACAGGCGCAAGGATTGAATTGTGGTCATTGTGGATATGCCACCTGCGTGTCTCGCAAAGAAGGAGTGCCGTGTGCTCTCAATAGTGTCGATGTGGGCATTGCCATCGGATCAGCTTGTGCCACGGCAGCAGACAACAGGGTGGACACACGGGTCATGTTCTCGGCCGGACTAGCAGCGCAGCGTCTGAACTGGCTGGAAGGATGCACAGGTTTATGCCATCCCTGTCAGTGCATCCTCTAAAATCCTTCTTTGACCGGAAACCTAAAGAATAAATTTCTCTACTACCGCGGCTACACCATCTTCTTCGTTAGAAAGGGTGATGTAGTCGGCGTTTTGACGGACTATTTCTTGAGCATTGGCCATTGCTACCCCCAATCCGGCATATTGTATCATAGAAAGATCGTTAAAACCATCACCAACGGCAATCATTTCTTCTTTTGTCATACCGATTTCTTTTAGCAATACGGCCAGTGATTGTGCTTTATCAATACCTTTAGGAACCAATTCCAAAAAATAAGGTTCGGAACGGAATACGCCCATACGGTCTTTCAAGTGTTCGTACATTTCTTTTCAAGCACTGCAAGCCGCGTAGGTTCACCTACAATCAGACATTTGGCAATTAGGAAATTTTATTGCCTCCAGAAAATGATCCACTTTCTTGGGAGTCATCACATTCAGAATAGCTTCTTTCAATACATATTCATCTTCCGGATATTCAGTCAATACATATTTTCCATCGTAAGTGACGATAGCAAAATGATTGTCGGTGGCACATTTATACAGGTAAGGCAATATATCCGGATCGAGCACATTCTCGTACATCATCTCACCGGTTTTCCAGTCTATGATCTCACCTCCGTTATACGAAAGTATATAACCTTCGTATTTCTGCAACTCTAAGATCTCGGCCAGTGGAGCCACACCGTATGTGGGACGCCCCGATGCCAAAACAATTTTTACTCCGCGCTCTTGCGCTTCGATAAGTGTACGACGTGTGTGTTCCGTTACCTCTTTCTTTTGATTGGTCAACGTTCCGTCTAGGTCTAAAACTAATAATTTATACTTCATATACTATTTAATGGAGTGCTTTTGCCAAATTCGCTGCAAATATAACGATTAAATTCATGGCTTTTTGCTACATTTGCTCAAAATAAACAAGAATCATGACAGAAATTTTATTAACCGTAATTATTATCCTGCTGATAATTAATATTGTAATCGCACTTACTAAAAACAATCGTCTGCAAACCGAACGTCTGGAAGGATTGCTACGCGAAGAAATGAAAGAAAACCGGGACGAGCTGGGAAGAAATATCCGCGAACTGCGTAATGAACTGAATCAAACCTTGAACTATTCTATCCGCAATATGCAGGATACTTTGCATAAAAACCTGCTGACCGGTAATGAAATGCAACGGGAAAAATTTGAAGCAATGGGCAAGCAACAGGAAGCTTGGTGAAAAGTACGGAAAAACGATTGGATGACATGCGGCAAATGGTAGAAGAAAAATTACAGAAAACATTGAATGAACGTATAGGACAATCCTTTGAAATAGTACGTTCGCAGCTGGAGAATGTACAGAAAGGATTGGGAGAGATGAAGAGTCTGGCACAGGATGTAGGAGGATTGAAAAAAGTTTTAAGCAATGTGAAGACACGGGGTACATTCGGAGAAGTACAATTAGGGGCTTTATTGGACCAGATGCTGAGTCCGGAACAATATGCGGCGAATGTCAAAACCAAGAAGAATGCAACGGAATTTGTGGAATTCGCCATTAAACTTCCGGGAAAGGAAAATAGTAATGATACTGTATATTTACCTGTGGATGCCAAATTTCCCAAAGATGTATATGAGCAATATCAGGATGCATACGAAGCCGGAGATGCCGCATTGATTGAAACTTCATCCCGCCAACTGGAAATCACAATCAAAAAAATGGCAAAGGACATTCACGATAAATATGTAGACCCACCTTTTACAACAGATTTTGCCATTATGTTTCTGCCATTCGAAAATATCTATGCAGAAGTGATCCGCCGGACCGCATTGGTGGAAATGTTGCAAAAAGACTGGAAGATAGTGGTTACAGGTCCTACACCCTGGGAGCTATCCTGAATAGTTTGCAAATGGGATTCCGTACACTGGCCATTCAAAAACGAACAAGCGAAGTATGGAATGTGTTAGGGGCAGTAAAGACGAATTCGGAAAGTTTGGAGGATTGCTGGAAAAGGTACAGAAAAATCTACAGAATGCAGGAGACCAGTTAGAGGAAGTTATGGGAAAACGTACTCGTGCCATAGAGCGTAAACTACGCCAGGTAGAAGCCCTTCCGGCAGAAGACAGCCAACGAATGTTGAGTTTGCCCGAACTGACAGATGATGAGGACGATGAATAAACAAGGAGGACTTAAAGATGAGCATGACGTGGGATTTTATTTTAAGATTGTTTGTGGCAGGCGCTTTGGGTACTGTTATTGGTCTGGATAGGGAATATCGTGCCAAAGAAGCCGGTTACCGTACCCATTTTCTAGTATCACTGGGAAGTGCTCTCATTATGATTGTGTCACAATATGGTTTTATGGAAGTAGTGAAGATGGAGGGAATAGACCTGGACCCGAGTCGTGTGGCCGCACAGGTTGTCAGCGGTATCGGTTTTATTGGAGCGGGTACTATTATTTTTCAGAAACAAATCGTGCGCGGGCTTACTACCGCTGCCGGAATTTGGGCTACTTCGGGCATCGGTCTGGCTATTGGAGCCGGTATGTACTGGCTGGGAATCTCAGCAACAATCCTTACGCTGATTGGTCTTGAGGCACTTAGCTATCTTTTTAAAAGTATAGGTATGAAAAGTTCCATGGTGGAGTTCTCTACAGACAATAAAGAAACACTGAACCGTATGGCCAAGAAATTCAATTCCAAGGAGTACAATATTGTTTCCTATCAATTGGACGAAAAGAGGTTGGGAGAAGTAACGACCTATTATGTTACAATGGTTATAAAATCCAAGAAATACAATGATGAAGGTATGTTACTGACATTATTACAGGATTTTAGCGATATTACCGTTCATAGGCTGGAGTAAGCTTTTCCGGCTTGGTTCAAAAGCAGCAGGGGAGAGCGCTTATTGAAAGATTCTCTCCCCTGTGCTGTGATCATGCTTTTAACCGCATAACAAACGTACTTCCTTCTCCCAACTTACTGTCTACTGTAAGCGTACCATTATGGGCCTCGACAAAATCCCGGGAAATAGACAGACCTAAGCCGCTTCCTTGTACTTTAGTTCCGGGAACCCGGAAATAATGGTCAAAGATGCTTTTATGATAACGTGGATCAATCCCTTTCCCGAAATCCCGTACAAACATCTCAATGAATCCATCATCTGTCTGACGTGCCCTATTACTACACGACCGTTTTCCGGTGAATACCGGATGGCATTGGAAAGAAGGTTGGTCAGCACCCAAGCTATCTTCTCACTGTCGACAAACAGTTTACCTATTTTGTCTTCAGGGTACTCCACTTCTATTTGAATGTTGAACTTCTCGCTTGCACACGGTTTGCCTTTATTGCATATTCTATCAACTCTATAGGTTTGGTTATCTTAGGCTTCAACTGTAGTTTTCCTGATTCTACCTGCGTCATATTCAGCAATTCGCCGGTGATATTAAGCAGCCGTTCGCTATTTTCCTTGATACTGTTTGCCAAATCTTCCTGTTCTTCATTTAAAGCTCCGATACGCTGGTCTTCTAATAATTGCAGACTCATCATAATAGCCGAGATAGGAGTCTTCAATTCATGTGAGATTGTAGAGATAAATGTGGTCTTGGCCGAATCCAGTTCCTTAAATTCGGTTATATTCTTCAACATAATGACATATCCTTTTTTTTCCATAGTAACCCCATCTTTCCCCGGTTGGGAAATACTCATGTATTTTAC
>ENA-OQCX01000461-OQCX01000461.1-human-gut-metagenome-genome-assembly--contig:-NODE-461-length-21137-cov-3.083865_pt1 | contig 21137 bp, 23 predicted proteins | sample MGYA00242762_ERZ504587 | MGnify/ENA primary metagenome ERZ504587 (study PRJEB26092, sample SAMD00036337) | human gut metagenome | host: Homo sapiens | study: EMG produced TPA metagenomics assembly of... | reverse complement strand
GATTTAAAATGGCGAGATGCGTTGCTGGTCGGCACATTGTGTGAACAGTAACGATGTTCACGTGAAACATTTGATTAGTCTAGATTAATGAAAAGAAAGGTGATATAATAATGAATGTCCGAGAGAAAGGAGTAAAATAATGGTAGAGTGATAGCAATTGCGAATCAGAAAGGTGGAGTTGGTAAGACTACAACAGCAATCAAACTTATCGGCCTCTTTAGCTAGTTCGGGAAAAAAAAGTGCTTGCTATAGATATGGATCCTCAGGGAAATATGTCCAGTGGATTGGGCGTTGATAAGAATGAGGTTGAAAAGACAATTTATGAACTTATTATTGGTAAGTGTAAAATTGAGGAGTGTATTTGCAAGGAACCAATAGAAAATCTGAGTGTAGATGTGCTTCCGTCAAGTATTGATTTATCAGCCGCTGAGATTGAACTGATTGGCGTTGACAATAAGGAATATATTTTACGAGATGAAGTTGAAAAGATAAAAGATAATTATGACTTTATAATTATTGACTGCCTCCGGCATTGAGCATGCTTACAATTAATGCAATGACTACTTCTGACTCGGTGATTGTTCCAATTCAGTGTGAGTATTATGCACTGGAAGGATTAAGTCAATTGATGCATACGATTGAACTTGTTCAGGATAGACTGAATCCGAAACTTGAAATGGAAGGTGTCGTATTTACAATGTACGATGCAAGAACAAATTTATCATTACAGGTAGTGGAAAATGTAAAGGATAATCTGAACCAAAATATTTATAAGACAATTATTCCGAGAAATGTCCGACTGGCTGAAGCACCAAGTTATGGACTCCCAATCAATCTGTATGATCCAAAATCCAAAGGAACAGAGAGTTACATGCTTTTAGCAGAAGAAGTGATTAATAAAGGAGAATAAGTATGCCTGTGAAGAAGAGCGGACTTGGAAAAGGATTGGATAGTCTAATCCCAAACAAAAACGTTAAAAGCGCAAAACCTTCTGTAAAAGCGGACGAGAAAAAGGCAACTCCGAAAGAAGAAATTTTAGAGGCAGGACCGATCATGGTGAAAATAAATAAAGTTGAACCAAATCGGGATCAGCCGCGGAAAGATTTTGATGAAGATGCATTGATGGAACTTGCAGATTCAATTAAGCAGTTTGGTGTATTGCAGCCGATTCTTGTTCAGAAGAAGAAGGACTATTATGAGATTATTGCCGGTGAGAGAAGATGGCGCGCAGCAAAGCTGGCAGGATTGAAAGAAGTGCCAATTATCGTAAAAGAATTTACGGAGCAGGAAATCGTTGAGATTTCTTTGATTGAAAATATTCAGAGAGAAAATCTGAATCCGATTGAAGAAGCAATGGCTTATAAGAGACTGTTGAAAGAATTCAACTTGAAACAGGATGAAGTTGCCGAACGAGTGTCAAAGAGCAGAACTGCGGTTACGAACTCAATGAGATTATTAAAACTGAATGAACGAGTTCAGCAGATGATCATTGACGATATGATCAGTACAGCCATGCAAGAGCTCTTTTGGCAATCGAGGATGAAGAGCAGCAGTACATGCTTGCCAATAAAATCTTTGATGAGAAGCTTAGTGTTCGCGAGACAGAGAAACTGGTGAAGGCTCTGAAGAATCCAAAAAAGGAAGAAAAAAAGCCGGAAGTAGAAAATCAGTTCGTATACACAAATCTTGAAGAGCAGATGAAGAGTCTGATCGGTACAAAAGTAAGTGTTCACGCGAAAGCAAATGGAAAAGGAAAGATTGAGATTGAGTATTACTCACCGGATGATCTGGAAAGAATCTATGAGTTGCTCATGACAATACAGCATAACTAAAAAGGAGATGGTAGAAGTGACTGGAGTATTTGGCAATCTGGGAATTGATCCATTCTACGCATTTCTTATTTTACTTATTTTGCAGGTAGCCTTGCTTGTCGTACTTGTGTTAGTGTATGATAAGTATAAACACCTGGAAAAAGTATTTAATACCTTTATGAAGGGAAAGAATGGGAAATCACTGGAGGAATCCATTTTTGAACGGTTTGACAAGATCGACGAAGTCGTAGATCAGGTAGAAGAAAACCGTGAGGAGATTGCAGAACTTTATAATAAAATGAGAACGCATTACCAGAAAGTCGGAATCGTAAAATATGATGCATTCCATGAAATGGGAGGCGAATTAAGTTTTGCAATTACAATGTTAGATGAAAACAATACTGGATGGATTTTAAATATCATGCATAGTCGTCAGGGATGTTATGCATATGTGAAAGATATTGTAAAAGGTGAGAGTACAATTCAGCTGGCAGAGGAAGAAAGAGAAAGTCTTGAGAAAGCTATTTTTCAAGAAAATAAATAGTAAAAAAGAAATTAGACAGGAAAGGGTAAATGACATGTTAGACATCAAATTTGTAAGAAATAATCCGGATGTAGTAAAACAGAACATCAAAAATAAATTTCAGGATGAGAAGCTTCCACTTGTTGATGAAGTAATTGAACTGGACAAGAGAAACAGAGAAATCAAACAGGAAGTAGAAGACTTCGCGCAGAGAAGAACAAAAGCTTCTAAGGAAATCGGAGCAATGATGGCTCAGAAAAAAATCGAAGAAGCAGAAGCTCTGAAGAAGAAAGTTGCAGAGAGCAATGGACGTATCAATGAACTTTCCGAAGAAGAGAAAGAAGTAGAAGAAAAACTGAAAAAGAACATGATGATTATCCCAAATATCATCGATCCATCTGTACCGATTGGTAAGGATGATAGTGAAAACGTAGAAGTTGAGAGATTCGGTGAGCCGGTTGTTCCGGATTTCGAAGTTCCATATCATACAGAGATTATGGAGTCATTCAATGGAATTGATCTCGATGCTGCAAGAAGAGTAGCAGGTAATGGTTTCTATTATCTGATGGGAGATATCGCAAGACTTCACTCAGCAGTTATCTCTTATGCAAGAGATTCATGATCAACAGAGGATTCACATATTGCGTCCCACCTTTCATGATCAGAAGCAATGTTGTTACAGGTGTTATGAGCTTTGCTGAGATGGATGCTATGATGTACAAGATTGAAGGAGAAGACCTTTATCTGATCGGAACAAGTGAGCATTCTATGATTGGTAAATTCATTGGACAGACACTGGAGAAAGATCAGGTTCCACAGACTCTGACGAGTTATTCACCTTGCTTCAGAAAAGAAAAAGGTGCTCACGGAATTGAGGAGCGTGGAGTTTACAGAATCCATCAGTTCGAGAAACAGGAAATGATCGTTGTCTGCGAACCGGAAGAAAGCAAAGAATGGTATGAAAAACTGTGGAAGAATACAGTAGATCTTTTCCGTTCTATGGATATTCCGGTACGTACACTTGAGTGCTGCTCCGGAGATCTTGCAGATCTGAAAGTAAAATCTGTTGACGTAGAAGCATGGTCACCAAGACAGCAGAAATACTTCGAGGTAGGAGCTGCTCTAACTTAGGAGATGCTCAGGCAAGAAGACTTGGTATCCGTATCAAAGGAGAGAACGGAAGCTACTTCGCTCATACATTAAACAACACAGTTGTTGCTCCACCGAGAATGCTGATCGCGTTCCTTGAGAACAATCTTCAGGCAGATGGTTCTGTAAGAATCCCGGAAGTTCTTCAGCCATACATGGGTGGAAACAAAGAAATTACACCAAAGAACAAATAAAGAAATATAAAGCAAATAAAATATGCATCAGTATTTAAAAGCAATTGGATTTGAAAATATTCAAACAAGAAAAGATCTGAAAAAGCTCTTAAAAGACGTAGAAGAGAATTTTACGCATCAGACAATTGTATCCTACAGACCGGGCGAAGATTTCTGCGAATTCCAGAAAGAGTTCGGTCAGGATGTAGGGATCACACTCTGCGGAGAACTTGATGATGAAGAACATTTTGAAGCTGCATATTATTTCCCATATTTTGAGGGAAGCGGAGTTACAACTTATGCAGAAATCGATGTGCAGAGAAAGATTGAGAAAGAACAGTATGTTGGTCTTTGTGAGGATTCCAAGATTGGAATCAGTCTGATCTTCACACTGCAGAATGGTGTGGAATATATGCGGGAGAAACAGGCCGGTCTTACAAAGGATGTGCAGACATCTGTAACATTTTCAGGATTGGCACAAGATGGAATGATTCTGCTTCCGGTCAATAAAAATGAGCAACAGATTTTAAATGAAAAGCGTGCGTCAGATACAAGAAGAGAATTGATGAACGCAGCCCGCAAGGGAGACCAGGCAGCAATCGAGACGCTGACATTTGACGATATGGATCTCTATTCCAAGGTGTCAAAGAGATTGGCGAATGAGGATGTATTTTCCATTGTGGATACGTATTTCATGCCGTTTGGAGCAGAATGTGATATGTATTCGATCATGGGAGAAATCCTGGCGGTGAGAGAGAGGATCAACAGAATGACAGGTGTGAGATTGTATCAGATGCGCCTGAATGTAAATGAACTGACATTTGATATCTGTGTTCCGGCAGATTCCGTGATGGGAGAGCCGGAGATCGGAAGACGGTTCAAAGGTACGATCTGGCTGCAGGGGTATATTAATTTTAAAATGAAGAGAAATTGTTGCTGAGTGCACGCAGTGTGAAAAGGAATGGGAAATCCACATCCGGAATGTGAAAAACATTAAATAAATGTGGAAAAAAGATTTCATTTAACAGAAGAATGTGGATAACGAAGGCACCATCTCCGGCTGAAAAGTAATTCGGTCAGGAGATGGTGTCTTTTACAATTCGTGCCATTTTTACCATGATTCGTGCCAGAAGAATTGAAAATAACAGCGCTTTTTTTATAATAAAAATATACCGGTTCAGAGCCAACCTCCAAAATGCTACGCATTTCGTCGGTGTGGCGTATCCGCCAAATAAAATTTCAAAAACAGTCTTAAAAATGCAAGCATTTTACACCTGTTTTATGAATTCTGCTTGGCTCTGAACAGTTACAGATTACGAGAAAAAGGAGGCAGAATAATATGAAAAAGCGAACAATTCTTTTAGCATTTATTATATCAGCAGTTGCAGTTACATCAGGCTGTTCAGCGAATGAACCAAAGACAGGTGAGGTGAAACAGGAACAGACAAAAACAGAAAGCGTAAGCTCAGGAGTAACGATAAAACCGCTTACCAAAAAGGCAATTGATGAGAATCCTTATATGGCAAAAAATGATGCGAATATCCACCATGATTGTTATAATTCAGATTCAACAGATGAGGTACTGCCTGTTGGTATTTACCCAGAAATTAATGTTTCTTATGAAAAGGTGAATCCAAATGCGTCTCCGGCGGTATTTTTTGACAATTATGGACATTCAGTTGTTCCGTTGTTGGGAGGACTTGCAATTCGTGATATCAATGCAGAAGAAACACAAACGATCGGATATTTCTCACCAAAACAGCATGACGGTGGAGGATATGTGATACAAAGTTCCTATTCCTTTGTTGATGAAAATAATCGTCTGGTGTGTCCGACAAGCAACAATCATGTACTTATGTTGAAAGCAACAGACGAGGAAGGAAATGTGCTGCCGGAATTTGAGAAAGTGCTGGATATTGATATTAAAGCAGCAGCAGAGGCAATTACCGGAAAGACATTGGATCAGAATTTATTATCCGTAGTGTTTGACTATGAGGGAAATCTTTGGTTTGCAACCGGCGGATTCAGAATCTATCCGGAACGTCAGCAGCAAGGTGCGATGGGATACATTTCCAGAGACGCGATCAACGCAATTCTGAATGGAGAAGAGGTTGATCTGACAGCGTCTACATTTGTATATGAATTAACTCCTGGAGAAGGGGCAGAAAATGGAATAGCTTCTTCGAAAGAGGGTGCAGTCATCTTAACAAATCAGAACTGCTATCTACTGAAAGCAGATAACGGTGTACAGGTAGAATGGTGTACTCCGTATGAAAGTGCAGGGGCAAAAGACAGCAAAGAAGGTGATGAAACGACCGGAGGCGGTCTGGCGTGGGGAAGTGGATGTTCGCCATCGCTAACTAGCAATCTGGTCATGTTTACAGATAATCAGAATCCGGTGAATCTGCTGGCATTAGATATGAAGACCGGTGAAAAAGTTGCAAGCACGCCTGTTATTGATGAGCTGCCGGAAGAAATGCAGGTATCCGTAGAAAATTCAGCAATCGTATATGATAACAGTGAAGGTACAGTCAGCACAATCGTATGTAACTGGTTCGGAGCAGGAAGTGCGAAGCTTGCGGACGCAGATAACGATTCATCTGTACAGACATATGAAAATATCTATGATGTAAACTGGCTGCAGAAAGGAAATAAAATGGTCATGCCGGGAGTTGAGCGTGTTGATACGATCAAGACAGATGACGGATATGAAATGAAGAGTATCTGGTGCAGAGATGATATCCGGGATACATCGATGATGAAGCTTTCAACCGCAACAGGATACATTTACGGTTATGTTCAGGACTTGGACAGTGGCATGTGGCAGTTTATTATGATAGATTTTGAGACCGGTGAGACTGCATTTTCAATGGATGTGTCAGACAAACCAGGATATAACAATATGGCAATCGGTATGTATGCGGGAAACAGTGGAAATGCATTGTACTGTCCAACCGGATATCTTGAACTTCTCAGACTGCAGGATCGGTTCGTATATCTTCCGGAAATGCCTTACCGAAAAGTGGATTTGGACAAGGCAATGCGAAATATATTAACGCAGGAAGAATTTACGGAAGACGGAGGTAAGGGCAATGTCGCAGGATGGCTGAATACGATAACAGTAGAAAATGTACATCCGAGTACGACTGTGGCGATACGAATGAAGGGACTTGCAGGCAAAACGGATGACTTTAAGCTGTATGCTTATGGAAAAGACGGTAAGCTGACAGAGGTTCCGGAAGATCTGTGGAAGATTCAGACAGAAGATGGAAAGACACCAGAGAAGTTGTCGGAAGATACATTGTACGAAGTACATGTTACAGTAGAAGATGGAGGAACGTTCGATCTTAGTGAGACAGAGAAAGAGATCAAGATAGCAGTAGTATTAGGAAATTAACGAAAGAAACGATTGCCAGAGATCAACAGGCATAGCATTATAAGTGGAAAGATAGCATAATAGGTGAAAAGGAAAAACTCCTGTGATTTTGTAGATTCAAATCACAGGAGTTTTCTTTCTATCTATTCAGTTACTTCCAGGCAAGCTTCTTTCGTACCAGTTCCGCCACGGCGGATTCCGGCGAATAAAGAGCCTGATATATTATGCCATACACTGAAGATCGCTCCCGGAAGCGTTGCCAGTGGATTAGCTGCAAAATTAGCTGTTGCAAGAGAAATAGCAAGACCGCTGTTCTGCATTCCGACTTCAATCGCAATCGCAGTAGCTTTATCATATTCGATATGTAAAAGTTTTGCTGCTCCAAGCCCGATGCCCATTCCGCAGAGATTGTGAAGTGCCACAACTCCAAGTACGAGCAGACCACAGCTTAAGATTTTTTCCGCATTAACAGATACGATTCCACTGATGATCATTACGATGGATACAACAGAAATCAGTGGAAGTACTTCTGATATTTTCTGAATCTGCTTTCCAAAGATCCAGTTTATCAAAATACCAAGAAGCACCGGAATCAGTACAACTTTCACAACAGAAATTACCATTGCAAGGAAAGATACTTCTACCCAGGCACCGGCAAGCAGATACACTAATAACGGTGTCATCAGTGGGGCTGCAAGCGTGGAAGTGATCGTCATTCCAACAGAGAGTGCCACATCACCTCCGGCAATATATGTGATCACATTACTTGCTGTTCCCCCGGGACAACATCCGACCAGAATAACGCCGAGTGCAAGGTCTGTCGGAAGATGCATCAGCTGACATAATCCCCATGCCACAACAGGCATGATCGTGTATTGTGCCACAAATCCGATAATGATCTCTTTCGGTTTTGAAAAAACTCTCTTAAAATCGTCCATCTTGATTGTAAGTCCCATGCCAAACATGGCAACGCCTAAAAAGATGGATGTATAATTGGTTGTCCACGCGAATCCATCGCGCCAGAAAAATGCGATCACAGAGAAGCAGATAATAATGATTCCAATATATTTTGTAAGAAAAGAACTGGCTCTTCCTACTTTTTTCATCACATTTTCCATAGGTTATACCTCGTAGCTAAAGTTGTCGATCAGTCTGGTTTTTCCGATGTAAACTGCCATAGCGACCAGAACGTCTTTTTCTACGATTTCTACCGGCTGCATGTCCAGTGCATCTACCATAGATACATAATCAATCTTTGCAAGAGGTTCAGTTTCAATGATCTCGCGCATCTTTGTTAATACTTCTTCAGCCTTGATTCCTTTACAAATTGTTTCCTGACCTGCCTTTACAGCTCTTGAAAGACAAAGTGCGGCTTTTCGTTCTTCTTCACTTAAATATGTATTTCTGGATGATTTCGCAAGTCCGTCTTCTTCACGATGATAGGGCATCCTATGATCTGGATATCAAAATTCAGATCCTGTACCATTTTGCGGATGATTGCCAGCTGCTGTGCATCTTTTTGACCAAAATATGCCCTGTCCGGTGTTACAATGTTAAATAACTTAGAAACAACGGTACATACACCTTTAAAATGGATTGGTCTTGTCTTACCGCACAGTGTATCTGATAAAGTATCAATACTTACAAAGGCATGCGGATCATGGTACATATCTTCCGGTTCCGGATGAAAGATGACATCAGCTCCAAGGCTCTCGCAGAGTTCGCTGTCACGTTTGAAATCTCTTGGATATGCTTCCAGATCTTCTGTCGGTCCAAACTGTGTCGGGTTTACAAAATCAGATACAACAACGATATCATTTTCTTCGCGGCATCTTTTGATCAGACTTGCGTGTCCTTCGTGCAGGAATCCCATTGTCGGTACAAGACCGATTGTTTTCCCTTCTCTTTTCCAGTTCTTAATTAAATCTCTTGTTTCCTTTACTGTTTTTGTTACCTGCATGGTGTTCTCCTTTTAAAACTAAATTAGGAGATAGCCTCTTGTTCTGAATTCAACAAATTTCATTTTCATTTATAGGTTACAATTACTTTTGCAGTTATGCCAGATCTTTCAGTAATCCGTGTTTCTCATAGTTTGTAACACGGCTGATCTTATTCTCCTCATCTACAAAAATAACTTGTGGTTTATGTTCTTTGGCTTCTTCAGAATCATAATGTGCATAACACATGATAATAATCTTGTCACCAGTACTTACGCATCTTGCCGCAGCACCATTTAAGCAGATCATTCCGCTTCCGCGCTTGCCGCAGATCGTATAAGTTTCAAATCGGCTTCCGTTATTTACATCCACGATCTGAACTTTCTCATATTCCATAATTCCTGCCGCTTCCAGCAGGTCTTCATCAACAGTAATACTTCCAACATAGTCAAGTTCGGCCTGTACTACTGTAGCACGATGAATCTTTCCTTTTAACATCTCAACTGTCATTTCTTATTGGTCTCCTCACAAAAAAAGCATTCGTCAAGGTATACTGATCCCTGCAAATGCTTTTGCTATTCTTCGTATTCCCTGAGTCTTATTTTATGTCTTAAATAAATATAAGCTCGCTTTCCGCCATTTCCGGCGGGGTAACTGTTCAATATGAAATTGTTGTGATTCAGTCAGAGTATAGTTTTGTAGTATTCCAAATACTATCTCCGCCGCTATTATGACACTTTGTGAAAGGAATGTCAATATTGTGGACAGTAACAGGTTTTTCTTGTACGCAGAATAATATCAAGATATAATAGAATCATATTTTTGATTTCAAAAGGAAAAAAGGTATATGAAGATAAAGAAAGTGATAAGTGCATGTCTTGTGCTGACATGTCTGGTAACAGGGCTTTCCGGATGTGGAAAAACAGATCAAGTATCTGACACAGTGGAACGCTCGGTTATAAAGCTTGGAAGCGACAGTTATCCCCCATATAATTATCTGAATGAAGATGGTGTACCAACAGGAATCGATGTTGAACTGGCAACGGAAGCATTTGGACGAATGGGTTATGACGTAGAAATTGTCAATATTGACTGGGAGAAGAAGCAAGAGCTGGTAGAGAACGGTGATATTGATTGTATTATGGGCTGCTTCTCTATGAAAGGACGATTGGATGATTATAAATGGTCCGGTCCGTATATGGTCAGTAACCAGGTGGTTGCAGTCAATGAGAACAGTGATATCTATACCCTGAGTGATTTGGAAGGAAAGACACTTGCCGTACAATCTACAACAAAACCGGAAGGAATTTTTCTGAAAAGAACAGACAGCAGGATTCCAAAGCTTGGTAATCTGATCAGCCTGGAACACAGGGAACTGATCTATACATTCCTTGGAAAGGGATATGCAGATGCAGTAGGTACACATGAGGAATCGGTTATACAGTATATGAAAGATTATGATGCGAAATTCCGAATTCTGGATGAACCACTTATGACAGTCGGAATCGGAGTCGCTTTCTCAAAAAATGAAACTCGGGATCTGCCGGAGAAACTGGAGCAGACTCTGGATGAAATGAGAGAGGACGGAACTTCCGCAAAAATCATAGGAAAATATCTTGATGACCCAGAAAAATATCTGGAGGTGGACCAGCTTGAAGAAAAATAAAAAATCTGCTCCAACAGAAAAGAAATTCTGGATTATCAGTATAGCTGTTGGAATATGTCTTGTCGTGCTGGCTGTATGTTTTTTCAGCAATGCAGACAAAGAAAAGGAAGAGGCTGAACTTTTAGACACGGTAAATTATGTAAAAGTACAATGTTCCACATATACACATTATAATGAGTCATCAGAATCCAAAAGTCTGCTTCGTGCCATTGAGGGAACCCGGCAGGTCAGCAAAAATATAGCCGCAGAAACAGAGAATGAAAAAACACTGGATGATCAGCTATTGAAAGAAAGTGCAGAGCAGTTATGGCTGACGGGAATCGTGGTTCTGGATACAGATGGAACTATAGTATGTGAATACAGTACGAACGAAAGTTTATTGCCGGAAATAAAAGAATGTGCAGAGAAAGAAATCGTACTGGATACAGCAATTTACGATGAAAAAGTGTATGCCAAGAGAATCAATCATAATGACGGGGCTTATATTGATATGGCTGCCTGCACAAGAAAGGATGCACCGGGAGTTGTAGTGACTTATTATTATACTTCTGCAGAGTATGCAACGAATTATACGCTTACGATACAGAGTTTGTTGAATGGCTATCGGAAGGACCGGGATGGGACAATTATCGTAGCAGATGAAGGCGTGATCATTGCTTCAAACAATACCGGGCTGATCGGACAAAGCACAACCGATTATGAAGCAATCCAAAAGCTAAAAAATCATGCAGACAGTAGGCACATGATGGGCTTAACGATCAATGGAGTCCGGTGTCACGGTGTTATGCTGAAGCAGAGAGACCATTACATCTATGCTTACGTTCCGGATTCGATCATATTTCAGACACTTCTGCAAAATGTGATCATGTGCCTGTTCATTTATCTGATTGTTGTAGCACTAATCTGGATGATTTACAGAAAATTACAGAAAAATATTCTCAAAATAGAAAGGGAAAAAGAACAGAAGTATCAAAAGAGCCTTCTGGAAGCAGCGAAAAAGGCTGATGCGGCGAACCGGGCGAAGACAGAATTCCTGCAGAGGATGAGCATGATATCCGGACACCGATCAATGGAATCTGCGGAATGCTTGATGTGGGCGATTATTATCGTGATGATCTGTCGAGACAGACTGAATGCAGAGGGAAAATCCGTGAGGCTTCCAATATTCTTCAGGAACTGGTTAATGAAGTTCTTGATATGAGCAAACTGGAGTCAGGAGAAATTTATCTGGAAGAGAAACCGTTTAATATCTATCAATTAATAAATGAAGTGATAGATGTAGTCGGAAAGATGGCTGATGAAAGAGAAATCAAGGTGGAACAAAAAAACACCAGAGATCATACACAAGGATCTTATAGGCAGTCCAATCCATCTGAAACGTCTACTGATGAATATTCTGAGTAATGCTGTGAAGTACAACAAAGATTATGGAAAGATTTATTTGAGCAGCGGGGAGATTTCTTCTGAACAGGATAAAATTGTAACCTTGGAGTTTAAGTGCCAGGATACGGGAATTGGTATGAGTGAGGAATTCCAAAAACATCTGTTTGAGCCATTTGCACAGGAGCAGAAAGGCGGAGCATCCAAGTTTGGAGGTACCGGTCTGGGAATGCCGATCACAAAGAGTCTTGTGGAAAAAATGGGTGGAACAATTACCTTTACAAGTGAGCAAGGCGTAGGTACTACTTTTGTGATCACAATTCCATTTAAAATAAATGAAGATGTAGCGAGAGACGAAGAGAAGCAGGAGGAAGTAACGGCTTCTATCAGAGGATTAAACATTCTGCTCGTAGAAGACAATGAATTGAACATGGAGATCGCAGAATTCGTCATTCAAAGCGAAGGAGCTTCTGTGGTAAAGGCATGGAACGGTCAGGAGGCAGTGGAAATTTTTGAGAAAAGTGCTTCCGGTGAATTCGATGTAATCCTCATGGATGTCATGATGCCGGTTATGAACGGATATGAGGCAACCAAGACGATCCGCACAATGGACAGAAGTGACGCAAAGAAAATTCCGATCATCGCAATGACTGCGAATGCCTTTGTTGAGGACAGGATAAAGTCAAAAGAAGCAGGAATGAATGAGCATGTCTCAAAACCGATCGATATGAAACTATTAGTGAAGATTATTGCTGAATTAGCAGGAAAAAATAAAAATCGTGAGGATAAAGGATGAGTGAGAAACAAAAACTACTTATTGTAGATGATTCAGAACTTAACAGAGATATATTAAAGGAGATCCTTGGCAGCAGTTATGATTATCTGGAAGCTGAAAATGGAAATCAGGCAATCCAGATTTTGGAAGTGCATCCGGAGATCGATCTGATGCTTCTGGATATCAATATGCCGCAGATGAATGGATTTCAGGTTCTGGAACATATGGGAGAACTTCAATGGATTGATGAAGTCCCGGTTGCATGATTTCATCAGAAGAATCTGTTGAAATTATGCGAAAGGCATATGATTTGGGGATTACAGACTATATCAGCCGACCGTTTGATGCAGTTATCGTAAAGAAAAGAGTCCAGAATACATTAGGACTTTATGCAAAGCAGAAACGACTGATCAATGTGGTTGTAGATCAGATCTATGAGAAAGAAGAAAACAACAATATTATGATCGGAATCCTGAGCAATGTATTAGGTTCTCATAACAGTGAAAGCAGCGAGCATATATTACATATCCGTATCGCAACGGAGATGCTGTTGAGAGAATTGATTAAGAAAACAGATGCGTATCATCTGACAGAAGCGGATATTGCTCTGATCATAACGGCATCTTCCCTTCATGATATTGGAAAAGTCGGCATTCCGGAAGAAATCCTCAATAAACCAGGCAGACTGACAGATGAAGAATTCAAGATCATGAAAAGCCACAGTGAGATCGGAGCGTCTATGATCCGGGATATGGATTTTCCACAGGATAAGCCTCTGGTACGCACTGCATGGGAAATCTGCCGGTGGCACCATGAACGATGGGACGGAAGAGGATATCCTGATGGACTAAAAGGGGAAGAAATACCAATCTCTGCGCAGATCGTGTCAATTGCTGATGTGTATGATGCACTTACAAGTGTACGGTGCTATAAGAATGCATATGATCATGATACGGCAATCCAGATGATTCTGGAAGGTCAGTGCGGACAGTTTAATCCGCTTCTTCTGGAATGCCTGAAAGAGAGCAGTCCTCAGTTGTCCAAAACATTTAAGAAAGAAAAGGATGACAACAGAGAGTATTATGAAGCGCAGAGGATCTCAGAAGAAATACTGAGGCAAAATGCATTGCCATGCAAGGATTATTCCCAGCGTGTTATAGAGATCATGCAGGAAAAGATAAAGTTCTTTAAGGAGAATAGCGGTAAGATTTCAATGGAGTATAATGTGATTTCAGGAAAACTGGTTTTAACAGACGGAGAATCGCAGAAAGAGTATCAGAGAGATCTTCCGGGATTTGATTTATATGGAGTATATGATATAAGCGAAGAGGATATTCAGCGCGTAAAAGATTCGTTGGATTCAGTATCAAGTAAAAACAAAGAAGTTTCAATGAAAGTAATGTTAAAAGTAAGAGGTGAAAGGCAGATGTGTGATCTGAAACTGCACACATTATGGTCATCAATAAAAACAGATGGATATATCGGAATTGTCGGGCAGTTGGATATTGTGAAGTAATGTCACAAAAATGGAAGACAAAATAAAAAGAGTCACAGTTATTCCCTGATGGAACAGGCTGCGACTCTTTTCTGTTCAGATATTCAAGCAGCTGCGTAAGTAGTTCTGTAGAGCTTCTTCCCGCCTAAAGGGATCTTACCTTTGGACGGTATCTCATATCAGATACTGTATACACTGTCACGAATGCTTCCGGATCCTTCTTGATAATATAATTCATTAGTTTCTGATATTCACTTTTGTCCACGATCGTAATGATCTCTCTGTGTTTCTGCATATTATATGCGCCTGTCGCCTCGTAGAATGTTGCTCCGCTATGCAGTTCATGCAAGATAAACTGACGGACTTCTTCTTCGTATTTTGTAATAATACATACACGTCTTTTCAGATTCTGGCCAAAGATAAAATGATCCAGCACAATACCATTAAAATAAGTTCCAAGCACACTTAAAACGACAGCTTTCTTGTCATAGATCAGAGCAGAAGAAAGTGCCACACACATGCCTGAGATGGACATTGCTTTTCCTAATTCTATGTGCAGATATTTATTCATGATCTTCGCTACGATATCCAGTCCGCCAGAAGATGCGTTCATGTTAAATAAAATACTGAGCCCGATACTTACGACCAGGATATAGCATATTACATCCAGTTCACTGCTGTTTGTCAGCGAGGTAAAATCCGGAAATATGTGTTCAAATACTGCAAGGTACACCGGCAGCAGGATGCTTGTGTAAACCGTCTTTGCTCCGAACTCCTTTCCGCATGTCACAAAGCCTATCAGCAGTAGGACAACGTTCAATATCATTGTGATCGTTGATACATGCAACGGTATATAATGCGACATAACAATTGCCAGCGCGGATATACTGCTGATCGAGGTCATACTCGGAATCAAAAAGAAATATACGGCCGCGGCGATAATGCCCACTGCTATCGTCATGATGGCTGTTTCTTTCAAATTGTCGGATGTGAAAATCTGTTTCTCTTGTTTGTTCATTTATCATTCCCCATTTTTATATACTTAGTATTCAGAAAAATCAGATACCAGTATTTATATTATATCTCTAATATATTCATGGAGACAATGGTTAATTTTATCAGTCGCAATTACAGCGGTCTTGCAGTTTGAAGTTTCAAACTTTTATGTGACAAACCTAACTGCCTATGATATTATAAACTCGATATAAGCGAAAATGACTTTTGCAGAAACGAAAGTATCTGAGTACAAATAAGCAGGAAACAGTATTGTAAGGAAATAAGAACACAGGAGGAAGGTTTTATGATTCGGCTTCAGGATATTGCAGATATGGCAGGCGTTAGCCGCACCACGGTATCCAATGTTATAAATGGCAATACGAAAAGAGTTTCCCAGAAAACGATCGATAAAATCACGGCTATTCTTAAAGAACAGAACTATGTTCCGAATATGGGTTCCATGATGCTTTCCGGTCATGGTTCCAGAATTATAGGCGTAGTACTCGGATTTACTTACGCTCATGGTATGCAGTCACTTCAGGATCCATTCGTGGGAGAACTGATCGGAACGATTCAGATGGAAATGGAAGAAAATGGATATTATGTTATGCTTATTGGCGGTGAAAGCATTCAGAATGTAGTGGATATTGCCTCAAAATGGAATGTAGAGGGATTGATTATCCTGGGATACAATGAAGAGCAGTATCATAACCTTTCGCACAGATTAAACAAAAAAATGATTTTGATTGATGCTTATCCGAAGGGGACTTATACATTCCAGAATGTTGGTATAGATGATTATTCAGGCGGGTATCAGATCGGAGAATACCTGTATTCCTGTGGATATAAGAAAGCATTGTTTGTTGCAGAAACAGAGCAGGACAGCGATTACTATCGGTGGATGGGATTCAAACAGGCGATGGAAAAACAAGGGGGATTCTGCAGTCGTTCCAGATATATAGTTATTCCGGGTAAAAGAAATCTTCGTCTCAGGAAATATAGAGAACTTCTTCCACGCTTTCTTGAAGCAAAAGCGCTGGCCTTTTCTTCAGATTATAATGCGATAGAAGCAATAAATTTCTTTTTTGACGAAGGAATCATGGTTCCGGAGCAGATTTCTGTTACAGGATATGATGACAGTGTTTACGCGAGCATGATTCGACCGAAACTGACAACAGTTCATCAGGATATTCCACAAAAAGCACATGTGGCGTTGGAACGTCTGATGAAATTGATTCGGGGAGAGACGCTGAACGAATTAAATATAAAAAACCCAGTCTATCTGGTAAAGAGGGATTCTGTCAAAGAATGACAGGATCCTTTTTTTTGCATATATAGGCGAGCAGGTGCAATGACCTGTTTTTCTTTGTATAAACTGTATAAAAGCAGAAAATAAACTTTGTTACCTTTTGTAGTTTCACGAGAAACCTCTTGATACTGCAAGGATGAGGTGAGTATAATGAATGGTGTGGTTGCAGGAGCGGTCAAATAATTAGAAATGAGGAGACTTGGCATGGAGAAAAAATGGTGGAAAGAAAGTGTGGTATATCAGATATATCCAAAAAGTTTTAAAGATAGCAACAGAGATGGTGTAGGGGATATCAGAGGAATCATACAGAAACTTGATTATCTCAAAGAGCTTGGTGTAAATGTGTTATGGATATCTCCGATGCTGGAATCACCTCAGGATGATAATGGTTACGATATTTCTGATTACCGCAGGATTTATAAAGAATATGGAACTATGGATGATTACGAAGAACTTCTGTCAGAAGCTCATAAAAGAGATATCAGAATACTGATGGATCTCGTAGTCAACCATACATCGGATGAACATAACTGGTTTATTGAAAGCCGAAAGTCAAAAGATAATCCATATCGTGATTATTATATCTGGAAAGATCCGGTAAATGGAAAAGAACCTAATAACTGGGGCGGAGTATTTGGCGGTTCTGCATGGGAATATGATCCGCAGACACAGATGTATTATCTGCATCTGTTTTCAAAAAAACAGCCGGATCTCAATTGGGAAAATGAAAAAGTACGCCAGGAAGTTTACGATATGATGAAATTCTGGTGTGAAAAAGGAATTGATGGTTTCCGTATGGATGTTATCAGTATGATTTCCAAAGATCAGAGATTTCCGGATGGAGAAATGAATAACGGACTTTATGGCGATTTTGGACCATATAGCGTACATGGTCCAAGAGTCCATGAATTTCTTCAGGAAATGAATCATGAAGTCCTTTCAAAATATGATATCATGACAGTTGGTGAAACAGCTGGAGTTACAATTGAAGAAGCACAGAAATATGCGGGTGAAGACAGAAATGAACTGAATATGGTATTCCAATTTGAGCATGTGGAGAGTGGATGCGGAGATTATGGAAAGTGGACAACTCAAAAATATGATTTTAAAGAGTTTAAAAACATCATGATCAAATGGCAGGAGAAACTCCAGGGTAAAGCATGGAACAGTTTGTTTTTAGGTAATCATGATCAACCGAGAAGCGTCAGCCGTTTTGGAAATGACAATCCGGTATACAGAGAAACATCTGCAAAAATGCTGGCTACCTGTATTCACATGATGCAGGGAACGCCATATGTATACCAGGGGGAAGAGCTTGGTATGACAAATGCTTATTTTGACAAACTGGAAGATTACCGTGATATTGAGAGTATTAATTACTTTGAAGAGTTTACTGAATCAGGTCTTATGACTCCGGAACACATGATGAAATGTCTGATGCTGAGAAGCCGCGACAATGCGAGAACGCCGATGCAGTGGGATGACAGCAAACAGGCTGGATTCACAGATGGTGAGCCGTGGATCAAAGTAAACCAAAACTACAAAAAGATCAATGCAGCACAGCAGCTTGAAGATCCGGATTCTATTTTCCATTACTATCAGAAATTGATCAGCTTGCGCAAAGAGAAAGAAATTATTGTTTATGGCGAATTTGAACCGCTTTATCGTGAAGACGAGCAGATTTTTGCTTATACAAGAAAAGGGGATCAGGAAAAGCTTCTGACTGTCTGCAACTTCAGTGACAAGAATGCAGAAGTAGAAGTGCCGGAAGAATTCAAAGGCGCAGAGTGTCTGATCACAAACCTTGGAAGAAAAGAATTCGACGGAAAAATTATTTTGAACCCATATGAAGCATTCGTATTATATTATAAACATCAGGTGACAGAGAAATGATTAGAAAATATAGATATGGAACTCCGTTTAATACGGAGGCACTGACTGAAAAAATTGAAACAACTGAGGGCGTTCTCCCATATGGAGAGGTCAGCCAGGAGGAGGATTTGTTTTTACTTATATCATGGATGAAGATGACATTGTCTATGGTCTGGGTGAAGCCAATCGTGGAATCAACAAGAGAGGGTATTGTTATATCAGTAATTGCACAGATGATCCGGTACATACAGAGGACAAGCGTTCTTTGTACGGAGCACACAACTTTATCATCGTGAGTGGAAAGACTACATTTGGATTGTTTTTTGACTATCCGTCGAAACTGACCTTTGATATTGGATATGACAGAGAGGATACACTCAGGGTATCCTGCGAAAATGCTGATCTGGATATCTACGTGCTTGAAGGTGAGAATGCTTATGATCTCGTAAAACAGTTCCGTCACGTAATTGGACGCAGTTATATTCCGCCAAAGTTTGCTTTTGGTTTCGGACAGAGCCGCTGGGGTTATACGACGAAAGAAGATTTCCGTACTGTCGCAAAAGGATATCGGGAGAATCATATCCCAATCGATATGATTTACATGGATATTGACTATATGCAGTCATTCAAAGATTTCACAGTGAATAAAGAAAATTTCCCGGATTTTCCAGAATTTGTGCAGGAAATGGATGACCAGGATATTCGCCTGATTCCGATCATTGATGCCGGTGTGAAGGTTGAGCCGGGATATGAGATTTACGAAGAAGGTGTCAAAAACAACTATTTCTGCAAGAGAGAAGACGGAAGTGATTTTGTTGCAGCTGTATGGCCGGGCGATACCCATTTTCCGGATATGCTGAATCCGGAAGCCAGAAAATGGTTCGGGGACAAATATCGTTTTCTGATTGAACAGGGAATAGAAGGTTTCTGGAATGATATGAATGAGCCTGCGATCTTTTATTCTTCCGAAGGCCTTGCAGAGGCAAGAGAACTTGCCGGAGAGTTTGCAAAGGATACCGGAGGCAAGACCCATCCCTGGGAAATGCAGGACAAGATGCTCAGTATTGCAAATAATCCGGAAGATTACAAAAGATTTTATCACAATGTCGATGGCAAAAAGATCCGTCATGACAAAGTACATAATCTTTTTGGCTACAATATGACAAGAGCAGCAGGAGAAGCTTTTGAACGCATTGACCCGGAAAAACGTTTTCTGATGTTTTCCAGATCTTCTTATATCGGAATGCACCGTTATGGCGGAATCTGGACAGGTGATAATAAATCCTGGTGGTCGCATATCCTTCTTAACCTGAAGATGCTACCGTCTCTGAATATGTGCGGTTTCCTGTATACAGGTGCTGACCTTGGAGGATTTGGTAGTGATACGACAAGAGAACTGTTGCTTCGCTTTCTTGCACTGGGTGTATTCACACCACTGATGCGTAATCATTCAGCAACGGGAACAAGAGAGCAGGAATGTTATCAATTGAAAAAATCGAGGATTTCCGCGCTGTCATTAATACAAGATATCGTCTTGTGCCGTATCTGTACAGTGAGTACATGAAGCTGTGCTGAATGATGACATGTATTTCAAACCACTTGGGTTTGTTTATCCGGATGACAAGAGAGCAATCAGGATAGAGGATCAGCTGATGCTTGGAAACGAGATCATGATCGCTCCGGTCTACGAGCAGAACGCAAGAGGCCGTTATGTTTATCTGCCGGAAGAAATGAAATTTATCAAGTTCCTGCCAGACGGAAGCATTTCTGAAGAGGTTCTCGCAAAAGGTATTCATTATGTAGATGTGGCACTAAATGAAGTACCGCTCTTCATTCGAAGTGGTAAATGCATCCCGGTTGCAGAAGCAGCAGAGTGTGTGAAAGATATTGATACCGAACATCTGCAGCTTATCGGATATAAAAACAGCAGTTATACGATGTACGAGGATGATGGAATCCACAAGGATTACGATAAGGAAGAGAATTATCGGGTATTCACAAATTAACTTTTAAGTGTAAAGAAAAAATAGCCAATGTTAATTTCCATTGCTTGTATCGGAAACAGCATATTCGTATAATTTATAATGTACATGTACATATCGAATAGAAGGGATATGAAATTATGATTAATGAGAATATAAAGCATTTCCGAAAAACAAGAGGAATGAGCCAGGAAGAAATGGCAGTAAAGTTAAATGTTGTTCGGCAGACAGTTTCAAAATGGGAAAAGGGTGTTTCCCAAACAAAAAGATATTAAGAAACAGCCCATGTTTACCTGCTTGCAAACAAAAGAATATTGCTACTAGACTAAGAGATACTACATAAGTGTGTTGGTATCTCTTTTTTGTTGCCGTGAAACAGCAGACTATTTCATTTCTGCTTGATTACCTTAAAACTTATTAGTCTATGGTTTGTCAAGGGCTTGTTGCGTGAGAAATGCTGAATATCACCCTTTACAAAACATAGGCTGATAAGTAACTTTTCAAAAGCAGAAAAGAAATGGCAATGCTTATAACAATATGATATAATGCAGATGAAGACAAAAAAGGAATTTGTCGAGCTGGTTAGTTCGAGATAATTTTGAGTTTGTTAAGATGTGGTGCACTTGATGGAATCACAGGTACGACATCATATTATGGAGGATGAAATAGATGATAGGTTTGATTGTTGCGAGG
>ENA-OQCX01000460-OQCX01000460.1-human-gut-metagenome-genome-assembly--contig:-NODE-460-length-21199-cov-3.120919_pt1 | contig 21199 bp, 25 predicted proteins | sample MGYA00242762_ERZ504587 | MGnify/ENA primary metagenome ERZ504587 (study PRJEB26092, sample SAMD00036337) | human gut metagenome | host: Homo sapiens | study: EMG produced TPA metagenomics assembly of... | reverse complement strand
TGATGCGGATGAAGTTTTCCATTGGCATCCCAATTTCGTAATGTCTGAGCAGATACGCCTATAATTTTTGAAAATTCATGTATAGAATAATATTTACTCAAAGTATCAACTCCTTTCAATAATATTCCACTCTAATATCTTATAAAACTCAATACCGACTTATATGATTTTATAATTTATATCTAACTATTAATAACCTTCCTTTGTCAGCTTTTAATTCGTATAATATATCCTTTTCTTCACATTATACCAAATTTAATGGTCCAAACCCAAGAGGCATCAGCTCTTCTAAAGTATAAATTTCATATCGTTCTTTATCCACTGCAAGAATGATCTGAAAGGTCTTCGGATCACAAAATTCCATCATAACCTGACGACACACACCGCAAGGTGCAGTGTATTCTGTCAGTTTTCCATCTTTACCTCCCACAATGCAGATTGCCCGGAACTCTCTGACTCCCTCGCTCACTGCCTTGAAAAAAGCAGTCCGCTCTGCACAGTTAGTCGGTGTATAGGATGCATTTTCTATATTGCATCCTGTAAAAATCTCTCCGTTTTTCGCAAGAAGTGCCGCTCCAACTTTGAAATTCGAATAAGGTGTATAGGAAAACTTAAGTTGCTCAATCGCTGTATCGATCAATTTCTCAATCATAACCTGTTCCATCACATCCTCCTCTTTTCTTTCATATGCTACTACCTGTTTTCTTATTCGTTTTCCTGGTCTGCTTTGATCAATTTGCGAATTGCTTCAACGGCTACCTGGATTGCCATATCTGTATTATGAGCAACTGGATTCTCAAGACCAAGTTTCTCTCTTTCCTGATTTGCAACAACAAGAAAACAAGAACCTGCTCTTGCTCTTAATTTAGATGCACAGATAAACATTGCTGCTGATTCCATCTCAGATGCAAGGCATCCCATCATCTTCCATGCTTCCCATTTATTGATAAGTTCATATCCTACCGGCATTTTCTCTGGCTCATGCTGTCCGTAAAATGCGTCTTTAGACTGAACAACACCTGTATAATGTGTGAAGTTTTTCTCTTTCGCTGCTGCAACCAATGCATTTGTAACATCAAGATCTGCTACTGCAGGATACTCGATCGGTGCGTATTCTTTGGATGTTCCTTCCATACGGATCGCACCTGTTGCGATTACAACGTCACCACTCTTAATCTCTGTCTGCATTCCGCCACATGTTCCAATTCTTACAAAAGTATCTGCTCCACATTTATACAGCTCTTCCATAGCGATTGATGCTGACGGACCACCGATACCTGTAGATGTAACGCTTACCTTTACTCCGTCCAATGTTCCTGTATAAGTAATATACTCCCTGTTATCTGCTACCAAAACCGGATCATCAAAATGCTGTGCGATCTTAACACAGCGCTTCGGATCTCCCGGCATGATCACATAACGTCCAACTTCTCCTTTTGCTACCTGAATATGATATTGTCTGCTCGGATCTTCTGAATAATTTTTCATAATTTTTCCACCTCTCTACCACTTCATATCTTATGCCATTGAGGGCACAGCTACCTTGAACAGTGACTGTAAAAATTCTTGACTTCTTTTAATATTACTTTACTCTAATATCTTATAAAACTCAAGCCACCTATTTATTGCATGAAATGCTTGAAGTAAAACTCAGCAAACTTTTAATAATTTCATTTGAAAGTCTCTTTTATTAAAAAAAGGGGTAGTCTCCCAACAAGAAACTCGTTTATAATAGGGGGCAGAAAATGGATGGAGGAATTCAAAATGAAATAATGTAATTGAGATGAAGCACCCACTGATTCAGCATAAGATTTCCCGATTAAGAGACAAAAATACAGGAACTGCTGAATTCCGTGCGCTGGTAGAAGAAATTGCTATGTTAATGGGATATGAGGCTTTAAAAGACCTTCCATTAGAAGATGTGGAAGTCGAAACACCGATTGAAAAATGTATGACACCACAGATTGCAGGCAAGAACTTTGCTATTGTACCAATCTTACGTGCCGGTCTTGGAATGGTAAGCGGTCTTCAGGCTTTAGTCCCGACTGCAAAGATTGGTCATATTGGTCTGTATCGTGATGAGGAGACACATGAGCCACACGAATACTACTGCAAACTGCCAAGCCCAATCTCTGAACGTCTGATCGTTGTTACAGATCCTATGCTTGCTACAGGTGGTTCTGCTGTTGCTGCTGTTGATTTTATCAAACAACATGGCGGAAAGAAGATCAAATTCATGGCTATCATTGCTGCTCCGGAGGGCGTAGAACGTCTGATGGAAGCACATCCGGATATTCAGCTGTACGTAGGACATATTGACAGAGAACTGAACAAAGATGCTTACATCTGTCCGGGACTTGGGGATGCCGGGGATCGTATTTTCGGAACAAAATAAATAGATTTTGCAAAACAAAAAGATATCGAAACACACTTACATTTTTCGTGTGCTCCGATATCTTTTTATCTGTCCCTGGCCGAACAGATCATTTGGCTTATATTTTATGGTATATTTTTACATGGCAGTAAAATTGGTTTAAATTCTTATTTAATAAAACTTACATGTTTGCAGATCTCTTCGATCGCTTTTTCTTTTCTCTCATTGAAGACTACTTTGTTCTCTTCAAACAGGTTACGTCCCTCTGTATCAATAGATACGATCAGTGGTCCGAACTCTTTTACGCGGCAGTGCACAGTGTCTCAGGCATTCCAAGGTCTCTCCACTGAGCATCAACGATTTCCTCAACTTCTGTTGCTGCAACAACAGCATTTCCTGCTGGGAATACACAATGAATTGCTCCGAATTCTTTACATGCACGCTCTGTGTTTTCTTTCATTCCACCTTTTCCGATGATTACACGGACACCAGACTCTTTTACAAATTCATACTCAAATTTTTCCATACGCATACTTGTTGTCGGTCCTACAGAAACCATTTCAAATTTGTCATTCTCAAGCGGTCTGATAATTGGGCCTGCGTGGAAGATTGCTGCATCTTTTACATCAACCGGAAGCTCACGTCCTTCTTCAACGAGTCTTCTGTGTGCAACGTCACGGCAAGTTGTCATGCTTCCGTTCAGATAAATGATATCTCCTGCATGAATATCTTTGAGATCCTCAGCTGAGACTGGTGTTGTTAAAATCTTTTTTCCATCTTTTATTTCCAGCATTATAATGTCACCCCCGAATGTGTTGTGATTGTGTAGTTAAGGTCCTTATCAAATACAATGTGTCCACGTCTGTGTGACCAGCATCCAACATTAACAGCAACTCCAATTGTAGATGGATGTCTTGCTGTATTCTCAATGTGAACTCCCATAACAGAATACTTTCCGCCCATTCCCTGAGGTCCAAGTCCAATTGCGTTAATTCCGTCCTCAAGCAGTTTCTCCATAGATGCTGCACGTTCATTTTCATTGTGGCTTCCAAGCGGTCTCATAAGGGCTTTCTTGGAAAGTAATGCAGCTGTCTCAACAGATGTAGCAACACCGACACCAACAAGCAGTGGAGGACATGCATTCAGTCCGTAAGATGTCATAACATCAAGAACAAATTTTGTAACTCCTTCGTATCCTTCGCCCGGCATGAGAACCATAGCTTTTCCTGGCAGTGTACATCCGCCACCTGCCATGTATGTATAGATTTCGCACTGATCACTGTCCGGTACGATATCCCAGAATACTGTCGGTGTTCCTTTTCCTACGTTCTTTCCTGTGTTGTACTCATCAAATGTCTCAACACTATTATGACGAAGCGGAGCTTCAAATGTAGCTTTCACAACTGCTTCTTTTAAAAGTCCTTCCAGTTCTCCAATAAGTGGGAAGTTTGTTCCACATTTTACCCAGAACTGTAATACTCCTGTGTCCTGACAACTTGGTCTGTTCAGCTCTTTTGCAAGAACCTGGTTTTTCTGCATTGTCTGATAAATAACCTTTGAAAGCGGGCTGTCTTCTTTCTCTGCAAGCTCGTCAATCTTTGCTTTGATGTCATCCGGCAGTACTTTACCAATATAGGAAACAAAGTTCGCCATATAAGTAGTAAGCTGCTCTACCTGTGCTTTTTTATCCATTTTTAGGTCTCCTTTCATTACTGCTGCAATTTCCAGTAACTTTGATGATTAGGTTAGTTCATGTTTTATAGTTTCTTTTATATCTCACTCCAACAACAGGTCTTCTTACGGGAAGAATGGAAATGCGATTGGAAGGATAATCATACTTACAACTGTTGCAATGATAATCAATGGGAATCCTGCTTTTACATAGTCCATAAACTTATATCCACCGGCTCCGACTACCATTGTGTTCGCAGGCATTCCGATTGGTGTTGCATATGCGCAGGAACCACCGATTACACATGCCATCAGTACCGCTCTTGGATCCGCTCCCATCCCCTGTGCAATTGAGAGACAGATTGGAACCATCAGTGCTGTTGTTGCTGTATTTGACATGAAGTTTGTATGATACAACACAGCAGAAATACAACAAGTGTCAGGATATATGGAGATGGGTTCGCACCCAACGCTCCGATTACTTTATTAGCGATCACTTCTCCGGCTCCTGTCTCCTGAAGAGCAGATGCGAGGGAAAGTGTACCACCGAACAGAAAGATTGTCTTAAGATCGATTGACTTAAGAGCGTCCTTTTCTGAGATAACTCCTGTGAGGATCAGAAGCAGTGCTCCGATTCCACCGGAGATACAAAGCTTGATACCGATTTTATCTTCAAAGATCATCGCCAGCAATGTAAATACCAGGATGATCAGTGATAACCACTGTTTCCATTTCGGCACATTATCGAAATTCTTTGTTGTATCAAAAGCTCCGTCATCCTTCACATCGTGACTTGGAAGCAGTCTGTAACCGATTGTTGCATAGAAAATAATTCCTACAATCAGAATCGGCATACCGACAACTGCATACTCAAAAAATCCAAATTTTAGTCCAATTTCACTAAGTGCACTCTGTGCGATCAGGTTTCCCGGTGCACCGATCAGGGAAAGATTTCCTCCCATAGCTGCTGCAAATACAAGCGGCATCAAAAGTCGGGATCTTTTGTATCCTGATTTTGCTGCAATTCCGATAACTACCGGAATCAGAACTGCTGCAGTTCCTGTGTTTGACAGGATTCCACTCATCAATCCTACGATCACCATGATCGCAATGATCAGCATTTTTTCTGTCTTGGCGAACTTCGTAACAATTCCTCCGATTTTATTCGCCATTCCTGTTTCAAACAGCGCACCTCCTACGATAAACATTGCTACAAAAAGGATTACGTTACTGTCAATGAACCCTGCAAAAGCTGTTTTCACGTCTAAAACCCCAGTCACTACAAGGCCAATGCAGACAATCATTGATGTTACTCCAAGCGGTATCTTTTCTAATACAAACATGATTACCGCAAACAGGAGAAACAGAAGAGTTATTGTTGATGGACTCATATGTTTTCCTCCATTCCTTTGTTTCTGTTTTTCTTTTACTTCTTAACTTTTTCAAATCTTTTTCAGCTATTATTTTTAGCTTCGCTTTAAGTAATTTCCGGCCGTTTCGATTACCTCTCTGCTATGGTTGTATTATAGAAAATACAATTGAAAATGTACATTCTGAAAAAAATATGGTACTATAAGAAAAAACTATGGAAACCTTTATTACACAACGTTTTAAATATGGTCTTTGAGAATTGTTCTCATTCTCCTTTGAATGGAAAAATACTTTACAATAGTGATTCTTTACAGATAAGAAATGGAGATTTTTACAAATGAAACTGACACAACTCGAATATTTCTGTGTTGCTGCAAGATACCACAATATCACACGCGCATCCAAAGAGCTTTTTGTTACCCAGCCTTCGGTATCTAACGCGATCAAAGCTTTGGAAGAAGAATTCGGCGTGAATCTTTTCTATAGAAACAATAATAAACTGACTCTGACACCGGAAGGTGAAAAGTTCTATCAAAATGCTGAAGAACTTTTGGCTCATGCGGATGCTGTCAGATCTGAACTACACGAACTCCGTAAGCAGATTACACCTGTCCGCATCGGAATCCCGCCAATGCTTGGAACCATTTACCTGCCGGATATGTATCTTTCTTTGAAGGAAGAATTCCCTGACGTAGATTTCCGCCTATATGAATATGGATCGATCAAAGCCTGTGAACTTGTTCTGGAGGAGAAACTTGACCTCGCGATTGTCAATGCAGAACAGTCTGCGATTGATAAATGCAACCTTCATATTATTGATAATGAAGATCTGCTCTTCTGCGTATCAAAGGATCATCCACTTGCAGAACAATCCACGCTTCTTTTAAACATGCTGACTGATGAGCCATTGGTTCTGTTTAACACTGATTCTGTTCAGGTTATGACACTGACCCGTCAGTTCAAGGCCGCAGGAGTAAACCCACACATTGTTCTGAACACCAGCCAAATCACAACACTGATCAATATGGTAAAGACTAATCATATTGGCTGTTTTTTGTATAAGTCTATGGTGGATATGTATCCTGAACTTGTCGGAATACCTGTCTTTCCTGCAATTGAACAGCGTATTGGTGTTATCTGGAGAAAAGGAAAGTATCAGAACGCGGTAACTGAGAAAGTTATTAAATATTTGAAGAATTATTAATCGTTATGCCAATCAATTTATTTAACAACTCATTATTTTTAAAGGCGGATACATTGTACTGTACCCGCCCCTTATAGATTTTAATTCTCTTTTTCCTAATTATTTTTACCATGATTCAAAACTTCTAATACTATTTCTTCACTGCATCCTGTAAGAACTGAAATTTCTTCAGCTGATTTTCCCAGCTGATGCATATTAAGGATAATTCTCTCTTCACAACTCTTCTCTCCAAGTTTTATTCCTATTTTTTCTCCAATTTCCTTTCCAATTGCCTCACCGCGTCTTCTGGCACTAGACATCTGTGAATTATAATCCCTGAGAGCCTTTTCTCTTGCCTCATACTCCAGTCTTTTCTTCTCATCCGCACTCATTCTCTCTAATTCTTCATATGCTTTCTCAATATATGGATCTTTTTCTGCCATTTTCTTTAAGTCCTCCTTGCATTTCCCACTGAGAAACCGCATCCAGCGAATAATACCTGACTCATTTCTATCTTCTGTCGGAAGCTTGCCAAGCTCTAGAACATAAATCTCCATCAGGTCTGTATAAACCTCTCCTGTCTCTACATCACAAAATGTAATCTTACGGAAACATCTATCATCCTTTGGGAAATGAAGAAAATCAAGAATGCTGACATGAATACATTTCTTTAATTTCTCGTAAGGCTCTCCTCTTTTAATCTGTCCCGTATACATTTTCCCTAAATAGAACAGTACTCTGTTTGGCCAAAAGTCAAACTGTACTACCTGCATCTCCAAATCCGTTTGTGTCCCGTCTGCAAACAGAACCCTTACATCCAGAATTCCAAGTTTCTCATCCTGATATTCTGGTTGAAGAATTGTTGGAAGTAACTCTGTATCTTCTAATTCTTCCGGATTTTTTCCCAACAATGCAGATAAAATACCTTTTCTTACTTCTTTATTTTGCATCAGTCTTTGAAGCAGAAGTCTACAGTGGGTAACATGATAAAATTGTCATTTTGCTCAGATAACTGACGTTTTTCTATTGTCATTCATTCTCCTCCTATATGAAAACAAATCGAAGATTAAATTGTACTGGATCTTCTCTCAACATTACATACATGGAAATGTATTGGGCAGTTATCTGATTTTCTACTTAAAAGAATAACATATTTTCTCATCATGTGAAACATTAAATTTCTATTATTCCTTCTTCAATAACATTACATACAAAATCCTGTACGTGATATCTTATATAAAAGCTGCTCCTCCCTTTGTTTTCAATATTTTTTTATTTGTCTTAATGGAAATATTACTTATCTTGATATATGATTCTTGAAACTTTTTGATTATCAGACACAAAGACTCAGTCCGTGACTTATAACATCTTTGAACTTTCGAAAGTTAGATATAGGATATCTGATTAATTGATAAAATACAATGTGTTTTTTGTTGATATCTTAACTTTTTTGTTGGTAAATTGTGGATAACTTTTTCAAGAGATAACACACTGGTAAGACTTTTATTAGAAAAGATTACTGCAAATGAAAAAGTGAGTAGAGATATGCTACTCACTTTTTCTATCTTCTATTCATATAAGAAATCGATGACAACGTCTGCAGGTGCGCCGGACAGATATCTCTGCATGCCAGTGATTTCGAACATTGCTTCGCAAAATGTTCTTCATACTGTTTCTCCAATGCCCGCTTTCGATTCAGACTGGAAGAATGCAGAAGATACGCGTTATTTGCAAACTCTGCGCCATAGAAATCATCTTTTGCCCCAAGATAATTCGGACATACTTCCAGACAAAGTCCACATTTCAGACACTTTGCTGCCGAATACTGATGATCATGCTCTTTCGGATCCGGATGTTTCCGAATTCCAAGGTACATCAATGCTTCCTTCTGACGTTCCCATATCACAGATCTGTCAACAATCAGATCTTCCACAACCGGAAATTTTGTAAGCGGTTCCAGCCTTAAAATCTCTGTATCATCTGTATTAATGAACACTCCACATGCCAACGCAGGATGCCCGTTGATCACCATTGCACAACCTCCGCACATTTTCTGCATACAACCACATTCCCAACGGATTTTTCTACATTGTTTTCCTTTGATATCTTCCAGCTGGTCACGTTCATTTAACTTCTCGAGAATTGCAGCTACTGTAATTCTGCCCTCTCCTCTGAAATGAAAAACTTGCCAATACGGCGCTGATCTTCGGTCATCCTGTCTTTTGATTCTTACTTTCATCTCACAGCGCCTCCCTTTTCTCCCGACTCCTGTTCAAAATAAATCCTGATTTTTTCGTCTTTAAACTCTGCAACGGAACATTTCATGAATTCTGATTTTTCACTCGGAAAAATCTTTTCGGAAATGAGCTCCTCTTGATTCACGTCTTTCCACTGCACTCATAAGTGTCGCTTTTCCAAGAACAGCCATCGGATATAGTCTGTAATTTTCATAAACAGATACCATTGGATCAATCGGAAATGTCCTCAGCTCATTCAGACTGGAATCCAATGCGTAAATACTATCCTGAAGAACTTCTCCATCACGGATCAAATCCATACCATAACTCATGATCTTCATTAATTTACGCAGTGTTGCTGTCGCTGAATACTTGCCCCGATACTCTGACATCTGTTCCATACGATCAATTTTCTCCTGCTCATGCTCAATATAAGGAACAAACAATTCTTCGCACATCGGCTGACCCTGTCCCTCATGCACCGCATGCGCTGCTGTTCTTCCCGAATGAACTGCTGTCATCAATGAATTTCCACCAAGCAATTTGCACCATGATATTTTGACGCAGCTTCTCCCACAGCATACAATCCTGCAATATTCGTCTGATGCATTCCGTCCACTTTAATACCACCCATAAAGAAATGGATTGCCGGCGTTACAGGGATCGATTCTTTTGCATTCTCCAGATAAACCTGTCCGGGACACATTGCAATTTCTCTTGCGACAAGATCTCTTGACATCAGATCGCCTTCCGTACCATACTTTTCTTCCATGAAATAAACACTGTGACTTCTATTCTTATAATAAAGTCTCCAACCTTCACTTCTGACAGATTCCGAGATTATAACCCTCTTATTTCCTCGCTGAACCGTGGTCGGATAATACTGGATAAATTCGAGATTTCTCAGCTGCACTCCCTGTAAAAAAAGCTTTCCTGTCACATAACCATCATTTAATTCAGATCCAGTGGTTTTTCCATATAGCTTGTTCATTCCGCCGGTAGCACAGATTACTGCATCCGCATAAACCGGAATCAACATTTTAGATTCTGGATTATAAAATAACGCTCCATAACACTTTTCATCCCGAATAAGAGCAGAGTAAAAATACAATCCGATTTTCTTTTCTATTTTACCTTTGATCTCATACTCCAGGCATTTCTGTGTCATTGCCGTAATAATCTGTTTTCCAATGGAATTACCTGAATAAACAGTTCTTTTTCTACTCTGTCCTCCGGAAGCTTTCACTCTCCATGTATCATCTTCCTTTCGATCAAAAAGAACTCCCATCTCATCCAGCCATTTCAGATGTTCCGGTGCTTTCTCACAGAGATTTCTCACATCCTCTTCTTTTTCAAGAAAACACCCACTCTCCAGCGTATCATTCGCATGCCACACTACAGAATCCTCCTCTGCGGTATCAACTACTGCATTGATTCCTTCTGCTGCCATAACTGACTGTGTACGTTCTGACTGAACCGGTGATACAAGAATTACCTCATCATCAAGTTCTGCTGCTTCTATTGCAGCAGACATCCCGGCAATTCCATTTCCTATAATCAATACCTTCATTTGTCATCTTCTCTTTCCTAAAAATCTCACCTGTTCCTACAATCTTATCCGCGCAGCCACCGTAAGAACCATTAATAATCCACAGATGATCCATGTTACACAATCCACAAGCTTCTCCATTCTATCATTCCTCAGCAAACCAAGTGTCAGCATAGAACGGCTGAATGATACACTCAGATGCAGAAATGCCGCGCCTGCAAAGAGAATCTCCGTCACTAATACAAGAAACTTTGCTCCACCAGAAAATGATGCCCCACTTATTATAAGATGAAGTACTCTCATGTGTGGATACAATAAAATCAGGATAACAATTCCGCTGATTCTCTGCGTAATTAATCTCCAATTCTCTTTCCTGTATCTTTGAAAATTAAGTATTCCACGTCTTGGATAATAACTTACAATACAAAGAACTACATGAATCAAAACTGTCGCCACAATCCCTCCTGCGAGTATCTGACAATCAGAATAATCCTGTCCACCTGTCAACATAGGAATGGACATGGTAAGCATATGTCCAAGTAAGAATAACGTAAGCATCCAGGAACATACTGCGTTCCATTTTTTTATCATTAATCAGCACCCCTTCTGTATCTTATTCTCTCTACTTTTAATCTTCCACATAAACAGCGCGGGTACGCTCTCCATCTTCGATCAATTCTACCTTTGAAAAACTTTGTATATACTGCTTAAATTGTGAGTATCCATAATCACGTACTTTAAAATCACCAAACTGAATACGAATTCGATTCCCCAGTGTTCCAAGAGAGATCCCCTGATCCCCTGTCATCTGAATCTGTCGGATAATATACTCTTCAAGCATATCTTTCTTACTCTTATCTTCATACAGAGTAACTGAAACTTTCGTTCCTTCCTGGATCAGCTTTAATTTCGGTAAAGTTTCAAGGAACTTGGATAACAAACTGTAACCATAACGTCGAACATCAAAGTCCGGATATACTTTGACCAGCCGGCTTCCAACTTCACCAAGCCCGGTTTCCCTGTCGTTATTCTGGTTTTCCGTAATGATCTTAACCACGATTTCTTCTATTTTTTCCTTTGATACCTTTTCAATCTTTTCTTTTGAACCTCTTCCATTCGACGATGATAATGAAGCACCGGAAATTTTCTTCTGTCCCCTTCCAAACACATGCGATGATAAGACTTTCCTTCGCTCTCTTCCTTCTCTATCGTGTTGTCTTCCAGAAGCACCTCTAATACGGTGAAGATATCACAGGCTTTACGGAACGGAAGCGGTGTCTTGTCCTCGCCCATTCCGATTACCATCTTTCCACTTTCACGAAGCCGGCTTGCAAGCTTTGTAAAGTCACTGTCACTTGATACCAGACAGAACCCCTCCAATTCACTTGTATAGAGCATGTCCATTGCATCAATGATCATGGCAGAATCTGTAGAATTCTTTCCCTGTGTATAACTGAACTGCTGAATCGGCGTAATAGAATTTTGAAGAAGTTCTTCCTTCCAACTCGCACTGTTTGACTTTGTCCAGTCTCCGTAAATTCGTTTGTAAGTCACGTTTCCATATTTAGATAATTCATCCAGGATTGGCTTAATATATTTTGCAGATACATTATCCGCATCGATTAAGAGTGCGAAACGGTCTTCCATGTCTGATACTCCTCTCCTGCAAGATTCTTCCATGTAAATACACCGTTTTCATAAATCATATAACTGTGCTCGGATCCTTCCTTCGGAATCGAAACAGAACCTGGATTTAAGTACTGATATTTTCCACCGTTCATATCAAGAATTTCCTCACATGCCGGAATGTGTGTATGTCCGTTCAAAAGAATGTCCCCATCTTTTAACATTGGAAGATTATGTGGATGAAACACATGTCCGTGTGTTGCAAAGATTGTAATATCACTGTTCTTTTCTTCCGGATCTCCTGGCAGATTCAGATAACAGTAATCTGCCAGAATTGGGAACTCCAATACCATCTGATCCACTTCTGTATCACAATTTCCTCTCACACAAAGAAGTTCTTTCTTCATTGGATTAAGCATTGCGATCACTGCCTTCGGTGCATATCCTTCCGGCAGATCATTTCTCGGTCCATGATAAAGAATATCCCCTAATAATAATAATTTGTCTGCGCCTTCTCTTTTATAAGCCTCAAGCATCTGCTCACAATAAAATGCTGAGCCATGGATGTCAGATGCAATCATTAATTTCATTTTTCACGTCCTCCTGTCTTTCTAAATACTTTCTCTATAATAAATGAAAAAGCAGTGACTCTTTTCTTGAGACACCGCCTCTTATTATTTTGTGTCTGTGGATATTATGATTATAACACAGAATGAATCACAGAGAAAAATATTTTCCTACAATTTCAAAAGGCGCCGGACCCACACTCAGCACAGCTTTATGGAATTCTTTCTGGGATTGATTTCCAGATTTTATCCATTCCTTTTTCAGCTCCAAAAATTTTATATATCCGATATAATATTTCAAATAATTTCCCGGCGATCCCAGAATCAGATTATAGATTTTATCAACCGTTTTAGCATCTTTAATTCCATATCTCGCATAAAATTCTACCGTATCCATTCTGCCCCATCCTTCGTAATGGATTCCCATATCTGCCAATGCATAAAGTGCAAGAATCACTGAACTGTTCTTCTGAAGAATTGCTGCCTGAGTCTTAGATAACGGCATCAGATAATAGCTGCACATCTCCGCATAAGTTGCCCAGCCTTCTACATATCCGCCAAAATTTAAAATACTCCTGACGGGATCAGGATCCGTGCTTTCAAAAAAGATTGTCTGGTACAGATGTCCCGGATACCCCTCATGCGCCAACGTTGTGAACAGTGTCAAATCATCTCGCATCTGTATTTGGTTTACATAGATTACATTTTCTTCTGTATAGTCAATTGCCGGTATCATATAAAATGCGGGACTTAAATGTTCCTGCATTTCCTCCGGTACATATTTTATCCGCAGAGAAGTTTTCGGAATCTCAGGAAATGCAGTCCCTATCCCTTTTTTTAACTTTTCTAAGATTCTTTCTGCTTTCCCATCTTCCAATATTGCTGCTGCCTGCTTCGCTTCGTTGACTGCTTCTTCCATACCGGTAATATCTTCTGAAATTTGTCTGCGTGTTAGTTGCTCAAGCTCTTGAATCGTGTCTGTCACTCCTACACTCTGCTGTATATACCATTCGTAGTATTTTCTTCCTTCCGGAAAATAACACAATCCTTTTTCATTCGTTCCCTTCCCTTTCAATTCCTCAATCGCCTGTATCAAATCCTCATACGCCGGATAAACCTGCTCTTCCATCTGCCTGGCGTTCTGCTGAATATAATCACTCTTTTCTTTTTCAGACAGTTCCTGTAATTCACCAATTCTAGACACAAATGTCGAGTACAGATAATTTCCATTTCCCATTGCAAGAAATGCATTACATTGTTCTAACACCTGATCCGCCATTTCATCTGACAAAAACAATCCTTTGTCTACTTTTTCTCTTTCAAATGCAATGATTTGTTGAAAATAATCCCTTGTCTCACTTAAAACATCCAGATACGCTTCCACATCTGTCCTGTCATAAAACTGATATTCAGATAATACAATTGGAATCTGCGTCTGTACTCCATTGACTGTATTCAACGGTTCTTCATAATACAGATAATCCGCTTCTTCTCTCAAATTTCTCAGATATTGCTTCAACAGATCGTATGTAATTCTATTTTTTACATTCAGTTTTTCATAAGAAAATGTATACAATGCCTGCTGTATATTCTCCGCTGCTGTCTTAATCTGAGTACTGTCTGTCTGTATCGTTCCATATGCTGTATCCGCTTTATCAATCCCATATGCTTCTGGCTCTTTTAATGTATAGTGCAGACTGATCTGGCTTGCAGCCACCTCTTTGCAAAACAATTTTTCTGTAAACGATGTAAATCTTTCATTCTCCGCTTCTTTACTGCTCTTTTTTCTTCTAAAAATGTTGCTTCACAACCGTTTAAAAAGAAAATAGAACTGAAAAGAATACTGATACTACATACAATACTTACACACTGCTTCTTCCGCCTTTTCCAAAATTGAATCAACATAGCAGACTCCGACAGTTATTTCTCTAATTTTATGCATCGGCTTCCTTATTTATACATCTCTCAAATTTGTTTCCAAACAGTAATGCATCCCCTCTTTATTTGTGATAAAATACAACTATATAAGATACAGGAGGCGTTGTGTATGGCCAACTTAATATTTGAACATTTGAAAAAAGTATATCCGAACGGATTCGTATCTGTAGACGATGTCAGCCTCTCGATCGAAGACGGTGAATTTGTTGTATTCCACGGACCAAGCGGATGCGGAAAATCTACAATTTTACGTATGATTGGCGGCCTGGAAGATATTACTTCCGGAAAGATCTATCTTGATAATACCTTTTTAAATGACATTCTTCCACGCGACCGGAAGCTTGCCATGGCATTTCAGAATTACGCTCTCTATAAGCACATGAATGTCTATGATAATATGGCACTTGGACTGAAGCTTCGTGATCTTCCGCGTACAGTTATCAGTACCCGCGTAAAGACTGCTGCCGCTTTTCTTGGAATTTCAGACATTCTTACGAAAAAAATTCGTTCTATTTCTGATTCTGAGCGCCAGCGTGTTGCACTCGGTCGGGCTATTGTCTGCCATCCAAAAGTTCTGCTTGTAGATGAAGATTTTGCCCATCAGGATGATGATCTTCGGAAAGATATGATCCATGATATTCTCAAGATTAACAAAGAGCTTGGAATTACGGTTCTTTATGTCACAAATAACTACGAAGAAGCCGTTTCCCTGAATTCTCGTGTCATTTTTATGAAAGACGGAAAAGTAATTGAGGACAGCATTTAAGCTGTCCTCTCCTTTTTTACCCAGACAACTCTCAAAACATACTTCTTATGATTTTTGCTTCTCCAGGTAATTATAAATTTCTCGCTTCTGAACGCCGCGGTCTTTCGCGACCTTTTTCATTGCTTCTTTGCGATCGAGCCCCTGAGAAATATAATGCTCCATATGATCTTCGATGCTCATATCTTCCCAGCGCGCTTTTTCTTCCTGACGGATTTCTTCCCGGCTTCTCCCTGCAATTACAATCACGCACTCTCCCTTCGGATCATTCGCCTCATAATAAGCTACTGCACCTTCAAGTGTTGATTGAAATGCTGTCTCATGCCTTTTGGTCAGTTCTCTGCAAACCGTTACTTTTCGATCTCCCAGACGCTCTGCAAGAAGTTTCAAAGTCTTTACTAGACGATGCGGTGCTTCATACATTACGATCGTTCTTGTCTCAGCAGCCATTTCTTTTAAAACTTCTTCCCGTTCTTTCTTATCTGTCGGAAGAAATGCCTCAAATGCAAATCTTCTTGTCGGAAGTCCTGACATTGTAAGCGCTGTAACACATGCCGCCGGTCCCGGAACAGAAGTTACTCGAATCCCTGTTTCATAACACATTTTCACCAGTTCTTCTCCCGGATCAGAGATCCCAGGTGTACCTGCATCTGTAATCACCGCAATATCCAGTCCTTCTTCCAGCTTCTCCACCAGTTTACGACCTTTATCAAACTTGTTATATTCATGATAACTTGTCATTGGCGTCTGTATTTCGAAATGATTTAACAGTTTAATACTGTTTCTTGTATCTTCTGCTGCGATCAAATCCACCTCTTTCAATGTTCTGATCGCACGAAATGTCATATCTTCTAGATTACCAATTGGTGTTGCCACCAAATATAATGTTCCTGCCATCTTCATCTCCCACGAACAATTACCGTTGTCTTTCAGTCTTTTCAGGATTATTTCCGTTCTTCTGCAATAAAGTTCCATCCTTCGCATACATAATGATTGGTGGCTCTATCGTCACTCTGGGTTTTGCCCCACGCATTCCTTCCACCAGAACCATTGTCGGTTCTTTATCTATATACGGATGAATAAACTGAATCCGTTTCGGTTCAATCTTATATTCATGCATCTTCGTCAAAATCTCTGTCAGCCGAAACGGTCTGTGAATCATATAAAATCTTCCTTTATCCTGAAGAAGCCGCATACTTTCTCTTAAAATATCATCTAATGTACACAACACCTCATGCCGTGCAATCGCTTTACTGTCATCTGGATTCCGAAGTCCATGATCCGCTAACATATAAGGCGGATTCGTTGTGATCACATCAAAAAAGGCCGGCTTAAATCGTTCTGCCGCCTCTTTAATATCTCCGGTTACAATGTTAATTCTGTCTTCCAGATGATTATGTGCAACACTGCGTCTTGCCATTTCTGCAGTCTCAGCCTGTATCTCAAGCCCTGTAAAATGCTTTCCTTTCGTCTTTCCTGCAAGTAGAACCGGGATGATTCCATTCCCGGTTCCCATATCAACACGGTCTCTCCCGGCTTTACTTTTGCAAAATCAGAGAGAAATACTGCATCCACTCCAAAACAGAATTTTGAAGGATTCTGGATCAATTCTAATCCTCCAAGCTGCAGATCATCCAGACGCTCGCCTGGTCTCAGATTATTTGTCATCTAACTTCGAAGCTCCCTCTTTCTTCTCCATCCGCTCAAGCGCAGCTAGTTTCTTCTGCTCTTCTTTCGATACTTTCTGTTTCTTTCTTCTCGGACGGAATTTCAGATCATCCGCTTTATACTCGCGAATCTCTTTCTCGTCATTCTCCAGATTAACAATAACTTTCACAAGTCTGCGAAGTACACTCAAAGAATGTACTGTTCCGGTCAATCCATCACTTGTTGTCACATTATCTCCAACAGAAGGTAACTGACTGTTAAGCACTTCATAAGTCTCTTCCTCATTCGTCAGACAGCACATCAATCTTCCGCAGACCCCTGAAATCTTTGTCGGATTCAGAGACAGGTTCTGTTCCTTTGCCATCTTGATTGATACCGCTGCAAACTCTGTCAGATATGTGCTGCAGCATAATGGACGTCCACAGATACCAATTCCTCCGCGAATCTTCGTCTCATCTCTGACCCCAATCTGACGAAGCTCGATTCTTGTTCTGAACACAGCTGCCAGATCCTTTACAAGTTCACGGAAATCAATACGTCCGTCCGCTGTAAAATAAAACAGGACTTTATTATTATCGAAAGTATATTCTGCTTCAATCAGTTTCATATCCAGTCCATGCTTGCGGATCTTCTCCTGACAAATCTTAAAAGCCTCTTTCTCTTTCTGACGATTCTTCTCTACCGTCTTCTCGTCTTGCTCTGTTGCAATACGAATCACAGACTTCAAAGGCTGAACCACTGAATCATCGTCCACCTCTTTTGGTGCACTGACAACACGTCCATACTCGATTCCCCGTGCTGTCTCCACGATTACGTGATCCCCCTGTTTGATTTCAAACTCTCCCGGGGAAAAGAAATAAATCTTTCCCGCTGTTCGGAATCTTACTCCTATTACTTTTGTCATGTATCTAATTCTCCTTTATTGTAAGCAAGAGCAGTTCCATTGTCAGTTCAAAATTAACATTTGCTTTCAGTCTGGCTTTCGCCTTTTCAATTGCGTCCAAAATATTCTCAATTCCTTCATAAGAGCTCTTACTTGCACGCGCCTTGATATATCTCAGCTGATCAGAAAATACTACTCTGTCTACATTCTTAGTTGCCTTATAAATTAATACATCTCTGTACCAGATTGCGATCATATCCAGATAGTCGTTAATCTCCATCTTATATGTCATACATTTTTTCACTGCATCCATCAGTTCTGAAACATTCATCTCATCAATATTTCTAAGTAAATGTACAACTTCTTCCTTAATCTCATTGAAATATTCTGACGTCGCAAGCATAATCGCTTTTCCCATATTTCCCTGGGCAAATGCTACACAGACATCTGCTTTATAATCAGGAATCTCCATCTGCTCCATCAGATATTTCTTTACAAGCTGATCTTTAATATTACGAAGTTTCATCATAACGCATCTGGAACGAATCGTTGGCAGTAAAGCCTCTGCATTCTCTGTCAGAAGCATGATCACCGCATATTCCGGTGGCTCCTCAATTGTCTTAAGCAATGCATTCTGTGCCTGGGCACTCATTAAGTCTGCCTCTGGAATAATATAAATCTTATACTTGCTGCTGTACGGCTTGATCACAATATCATTATTAACCTGTGTACGAATATCATCAACACTGATCGTATTCGGTTTCTCATGTGTCACCTTAATAATATCCGGCTGATTACCGTTCTGTGCCTGTTTACAGGACTGACATTTCCCACATGCCTCTCCGTCTTCCTCACGATTCTGGCACTGCAGCTCATAGCAAAAAGATTCGCAAGAAGCCGCTTTCCAGATCCTCTTTCGCCATTCAGAATATACGCATGCGATACTGCATCAGCCTGAACTGCGCTCGAAATATACTTGATTATGTTTTTGTGCCCTACTACATCTTTAAAACTACTCATTTCTATCACCTGCCGTGTATCTTATTTCCTCTTTAGCGGATAATATTCTCACAATTATCCACCTAACAATAGTATATTCATAATTTTAACATCATTTTCTTACAAAACTATGAACTACCATTAAGTATATCATAAATTCACGTTTATTTCTCGCAAAATTTCTTCCATACAAGTTTCCTTATCAATATTTTGAAATCTCCGCTTGATTCCCGCCCTTTCCAGATTCTCCTCCGAGAAATCTTCTGCATCTGCAAGAAATCTTCTGCACAGTTCTGCATACTGCGGTTTCAGCTGTGCCCGTTCTCTTTCTAACGCCCTCGACAGTCTTAATCCATCTTCTACTTCTATATATAATGGAACCATAACATCATCAGCAAAATATTCTTTCAATGCATAATATGACTCAATTGTTCCGATCACAAGATAATCATACTGCCACAATTCAATCTGTCCATCGTCTGCTGTAAAATAAGTCCAGATTCCACACTTTGTATTGTAAGAACGAAACTCGATGATTTTCTCCTCGTCCATCATCTCATCAAATCGTTCCTGATCGACAAAGAAATATTCCACTCCGTCCTTCTCACCCTCACGCATTGGACGTGTTGTATATGGAACGATTGAATGAAATTTTGGCATCTTTTCCATCAATTCTTTGTAAATCGTATCCTTCCCGGAAGCGCTTTTCCCCATAATATAAAATATTTTACCCATACTTTTTCTCCTGCTCTTAAACATGCATCTGGATTCGTATTCTCAACTTCCAGCCTGTCGGTTCTTTATTCTGGATTCTTCGCAACTAATAAACAATTCTCCTGGCTTAGTCTTCAATTGAAAAACCCATCTCTTTATATTTTACCATCTTTTGCACAATAGTAGAAGTAATTCTCTCTCCGGGAACAATCATTGGGATTCCCGGTGGATAAAGATAGACATATTCCAATGAGATTCTTCCTGATGCCTCATTCCATTTCACACTCTCGCCTTCCATTCTCCCTGCTTCAAAGGAAGAATATGCTTGTTCTAATGGAACTATTTCATAAGAAATATTTTTTATAGTATGATCCTCATCATTCCCTGAAAGCTCTTCGCACAGAATATTTTTATCAATCTCCATCACTGCCTGAACCAATCTGTCCATTCCTTCTTGTGTATCCCCCGGTCCTGTCATAGCAATCACATAAGACCCGGAAGCCATCTCCATCTCCAAATGATAAGATCTCAGCATTTCCTGAAATCGTTTTCCATTCAAAACTTCCCCATCTGTATTCTTAAGATTTTTTACAGATAATACTATCTTTGACTGGTCAAAATGTTCTGCCTCAATTAATTTTATATTCTTTAACTGCTTCAGTCTCTCTCTTGTTTGCTGCAAACACTCAACATAAGTATCCATGATTTCTTCTCTGCATTCGTCCATTCCCCGGACACACTCATCAATGGATGCCATTAAAATATAAGAAGGACTGCTGGATTGAAGCATATGCAAATAATTTCTTATCCTTTCACGACCAGCATATCTCCCATTTATATGAAGCAATGCTGTCTGAGTTAAAGACGGAAGTGTCTTGTGAAGGCTATGAATCACCACATCTGCACCTCGCGTATTCGCATTTTGTGGAAAATAGGAATGAAATCCAAAATGTGCGCCATGTGCTTCATCGACAATCAGGGGAATCTTATATTCATGCACGATTTCCGCTATTGCTTCAATATCCGACACAACTCCTTCATAAGTCGGTGAAACAATGACAACCGCCTGAATATCTTCATATTCTTCAAGCGACTTTTTTACCTGGTCTGCATGAATCTCACCATTAAGATCTGTTTCTTCTGAAAACTCCGGATAAATATATACTGGGCGTAATTCATTCATATATACCGCATTGTATACCGATTTATGACAATTTCTTGCCATCAAGATTCTACCACCACGCTCCGTACATCCCATCACTGCACTCAAAAGTCCGACTGTACTCCCATTAACCAGATAATGCGTCTCTTCCGCATGAAATACTCTGGCTGCATTCTCCTGTAATTCTTTCAACAGTTCTTCTGCATGATGAAGATCATCAAATCCATCAATCTCTGTTATGTCAATATTATATGGTAACCTGGCTCTCATGAGCTCCATATTACGCTTATGTCCAGGCATATGAAATGCATAATAATCTGAATTTCCATATGCAGTTAATTTTTCATATAAATATTCCATAATAACCTCTTATTATAAGATTGTTGAAAAGACAGCACCGGATGGCTTTGTTTTAAACAGTGAAGCACAGATCATTACTTTTTCTTACAAAGATCAGGAAACACCAGTCATTGAACAGACAGCTATCTTTGAAAA
>ENA-OQCX01000459-OQCX01000459.1-human-gut-metagenome-genome-assembly--contig:-NODE-459-length-21227-cov-9.375166_pt1 | contig 21227 bp, 18 predicted proteins | sample MGYA00242762_ERZ504587 | MGnify/ENA primary metagenome ERZ504587 (study PRJEB26092, sample SAMD00036337) | human gut metagenome | host: Homo sapiens | study: EMG produced TPA metagenomics assembly of... | reverse complement strand
GCAGCAGCTAAAGCAGGAACAGTTTGCAAACCTGTACCGCCTCATAAAAAGCAGCGCCTCATTCGAAGAAGCTTTTAAGTTTGTGGGATAAGTTTGTGCAAAATTCGATATTTGCTCATTTATAGTTTCTAATTCTGTCCCTTACTCTCTACTCTGTCTAGAAATCGTTTTTCTCCGTTAATTTTTCTATTCGTATTGCCCATCCCCGATTTTCCCTGTCATTTCTCTCTCATTTATGTTAAGATTGATGTACAGCCAATGCGGCAGAATGGAGGATTTTTTATGAGTACCGGAAATCAGGAATATATACGAGACATGAACCGCGCCCTGGTTCTCGAGGCCATCGCCAACCATCCGCCGCTTTCCCGCGCAGATCTGGCGAAAATGCTGCATCTGACAAAAGCAACCGTATCCACCATCGTCCAGGAACTGCTCGACCGCCAGCTCGTCATAGAACTCGGCAGCGCCGAAAAAACTTCCATGGGTCGAAAACCGATTCTGCTTACTTTTAATAATCGCTACGGTTCCATCATCGCCGTCGATCTCGGCGTAAAAAAGATCACCATTCTCACCGGAGATCTGAAGGGAAAATCATGTACTGTAAAAGAATACCCGATTGATCCATCCCTCTCCCTGGAGGAATACCTGATTTCCCTCCTCCACAAAACCAAATCCGATCTCCCCAAGACCCCGTGCGGTCTCGTCGGAATCTCCATCGGAATCTACGGCGTCGTCTGCGACGACCTCGTTTTATTCACACCCTACTACGATCTGAAACACTCCAACCTGAAAAACTACCTCGAAGAAGAATTTCAGGTCCCTGTCATCGTAGAAAATGAAGCCAACCTCTCCGTCATCGGCGAAGCCGCCTGCGCAGAGCACTTTAAAAATATGATCTTCCTGAACATCCACGAAGCGTCGGCATGGGAATCCTCATTGACGGCGAACTCTACACCGGCCAGAACGCTACGCCGGCGAATTCGGCCACACCATCCTCTTCCCCGATGGCCGGCCCTGCCCCTGCGGCAACCACGGCTGCCTCGAACAGTACATCTCCGAAGCCTCCGTCCTGAACGATTTTGCCGCCGCCGAAGGCTTAGAAAACGTCTCCGTCGAACGCTTCATCCAGTATTACCAGGAAGGCAACCCCAACGCCCGCAAAGTAATGCAGGATTTCACCCACTACATCGGAATCAGCCTGAACACGGTTCTCCACACCTTCAACCCGGACGTCATCGTCATCAACAGCTCCTTCACCAACTACATCCCAGGTCTGATCGACGAAATCACCTCCGGAATCCAGAACCGCCTCCGCTGGTACCTCCACGTCCTCCCGGCTCACCTGCAGGATGTCTCCGTCCTCATGGGCGGAATCAGCCTCTGCTCCCGGAACTTCCTCGGAATTTCCACCTTTAAGCTGCTGGACCTGTAACTCAGAAATAAGTCCCTGTTCAGAGCCCCATCTCATTCCGCTGCGCTGCATCTTGATGTGGCTTCTCGCCATATGAAATTCAGAAAAAAGTGCTCATTCATGCAAGCATGATTCGCAATTTGTTCTGAAATTTCGCATGGCTCTGAATAGTCACAATTTGTTCATGATTTTTTTACAACATGAACACGCTTTCAACATAATTTACCCGTATACTAAAAGCATAAATAATGAATGCCAACATTATTTACACAATTTTCTTTTTCATATTGCCGATTAGAAAATCGGCTCTCCTTCCTTTAAAAATAAAAATGAAAGAAAGCACTGTTTCGCCAACGGTGCTTTTTTTCATGCCCTTTTCCCGCTTTTCCACCGCTGCCATGCGTATCACGCAAGGGCGGACGGGCGACGGCGAGGCGTCCCCTCTATTTACACAATTCATCCGTCAACCGCGCAAACTCCTGTAAATTCAATGCCTCCCCACGAATCGTAAGCGGCCAGCCGCAGGCTGTGATTGCAGCCCCAATCTCCTCTTTCGAAAAATGCAGCAGCTCCGAATTTTTCAGTCCGTTCGCCAGCGTCTTCCGTCTCTGATTAAACGACGCCCGAATAATGGAGAACATCAACTTCTCATCCTTCGTCTCCACCGGCATCACCTCATGACGCGTCAGCCGGATCACCGCACTTCCAACCTTCGGCCGCGGCATAAAACAGTTCGGCGGCACATTCGCCACAATATACGGCTCCGCATAATACTGCACCGCCAGCGACAGCGCCCCGTAATCCTTCGATCCCGGCCCCGTCTGCATCCGGTCCGCAACCTCCTTCTGAACCATAACCGTAATCGAATCCACCGGCACATGATTCTCAAATAATCCCATAATAATCGGCGTCGTAATATAATACGGAAGATTCGCCACAACCTTGATCGGCCGTCCGTTGTTCTTCTCCTTCGCCAGCGCCGCCAGATCCACCTTCAAAACATCATTGTTGATAACCTCAACATTATCATAATCCGACAGCGTATCCTCCAGAATCGGGATCAGATTCTTGTCAATTTCCACCGCACACACACTCCGCGCAGCATACGCAAGATACTGCGTCAGCGTACCGATACCAGGTCCGATTTCCACAACAAAATCGTCCGGCCCGATACCTGCAGCGGCTACAATCTTATCCAGCACATGTGGATCGATCAGAAAATTCTGACCATACTTTTTCTGAAATACAAAGCCGTACTTCTGCAGTACGGCTATTGTATTCTGCGGCTCCCCGAGCCACGGTTTTACTTTCTCCATAAATTCTCCATGTATTTAGAACTCAAAGTCTTTCTCGTAAAGAATCACGCGGTCGTCCGCATCGGTATGCTTTCTGGACATGCGTCTTCCGAATTTACGGGTTCCCTTTTCTGCATGGGCGATGGCACGATCCACCATATCTTTGACCTGTGAAATCGTCATCGGCTCGCCCTCCTTCTGATTGTTGCCAATCTGTGTATACAGAGCAAGCACACCCATCTCGTCCATCTTGTATCCATTCTCACGTGCATACGTGCGGGCAAACGTAACCAGCTCGTCGTTCGTGAAAACAGGAATCGAAATGACCGTCTCAAACTTCTTCGCAAAATCAGGGTAATTCCGCAGAAGACCTCTCATGCTGACCTTCTCATCCTCGATGATCAGAACCAGACTGTCTGTACGGAAATCCATTGCCTGCGACAGCTTCTCGATCGTCTCCGGGTACATCAGACCGGCACGCTCGATCAGGAGGAAACCTCCCGCCAGCTTTGAAACAATCTGCGCACAGTCCTTTTTGTTCAGAACAGATGCATCCAGACGGGCCATCTTCGTTGCCGGAAGTTTTAAGTCAGCACAGATTGCACGGACGAGATCCTCCGACAGCTTCGTTTTTCCAGTACCGTATCCGCCCATAATGGCAATGTTTCCATGACGGGAAGTACGGTCGCCTGCGTAATGATAAACACCATGCATTGCATCCAGAATCTGGATATCCATGCCTGGAACTTTCGCAAAGTAAGTAAACAGCGCTTTCTGCTCATCACTCAGCTTATCCGGCTGGGTGTCGTTCAGGATGCGGAGTCTTGCCTCCTCCGGCGTCTCCTCGCGGAGCACCTCTTCAATCGATTTCGCAACAGTTCCTTCCGGAATGTTGTCGCGGATCAGCTGAACGGTGGCATCCGTTGTTTTTTCGATGCTCATGTTGATCGTCGCATCGGATACGCGCTCACGCTTTGGCTCGGTCGGAACTTCGATTTCGATTTCCTCCGGGGTAATCTCGATCGGCTGGGTTCCTGCCGGCTCAAACGGATCGGCTGGCTCAGTCTCGGCCGGGGTTTCCGGCTCTGTTTCGCTTTCCGGCTCATCAGCAGGTTCTGCTTCCGCAGTTTCCGGCTCGTCCGGCAGTTCGATTTCCGATGCTTTTTCAGCTTCCTGCACTTCTGCGTTCAGCGCTGCCTGAAGTTCACTAAAATCGATGGTCGGCCGTGTCTCCTCTGCCGGTTTCAGATCCGTGATGACAACCGTTGCATCCATGGACGGCGTCTCCGCCGGTTCCACGGTTTCCTCAATTTCGGCTTCCGCCTGAGCCTTCTCGGCTGCTTCTGTTTCAGCTTCCACTGCTGGTTCTGTAACTTCTGCTTCTTCGATTTCAGCCTCGGCTGCCGGTTCTATAATCTCTTCGATCTCAGCTTCATCCATCGGCTCTGCAGCTTCTTCGGTTTCAGCCTCATCCGCCGGTTCTGTGATCTCTTCGGTTTCCGCTTCATCTGCCGGTTCTGCTGCTTCTTCCGGCTCAGCTTCCGCCTGCGGCTCCTCAGCCGCTTCCCGTGCCTCTGCCTCGGACTCCGGATCCATCGGCTGCTCTGCGGTTTCGGCTTCTGCTGCCTGCTCAGCCGGCTCTTCTGCTTCTTCCTCCGCAACTTCCTCCGACAGGTTTGCTGCGGTCTCCTGGAACAGTGCTTCGAGGTCCGGCTCTTCGTATTTCTTCTCCGGCTTCGGTGCTTTCGGCATTACCGGCTCGGCTTTTTCCTTCGGTTTTGGCTGCGGTCTTGTCTTGATCGTCGTGTTGGCATCCGGGGATACCTCTACGTTTACATCAAGCTGCTCCGGCTCCAGATCTTTTACTTCGTACTGTACCGGCTCTTCGCTTGTCTCTTCCTCGACTGCCGTCTCTTCCTGTTTCTTTCCGCGGAAGGAGAAGACATCGCGGATGCTCTTTGCAAGCTCTGCGTGAAGATCGATCGTATTTCCAAGGTACGTCGGCGTGCTGTCTGCATACGCCTGCTCTTCCGGAATCTCCTCGATCGGCTCCTCTGTCTGCTGCAGTGCTTCGTACTCCTGCACCTGCTCTGCATCTGCCTCGGCCTGCTGTGTTTTCTCATATGCTTCGTACGGCGAACCGGCTTCTTTTTCTTCTTCACCGGCCACATACTGGCTCATCACACCGCCGTTTACCGGTTTTACTTCCCGCGTCTCTGCCGGCTCTTTCGTCGCAGCCATTTCACCGGCTCCGCTCTCTCCGGCTAACCGCACTTTAAGTGCTTCCGGATCCTCGGATGGCTCTTCATTCTTTTTGTAGTCAAAACGATGCTCGTATTTGATCTGCTGGGACGGTGACAGCGCTCGTACTTCATTTTCAGATCCATTGCCTTTGTCACATATTTGCCCTCGCTGAACCACAGGATCAGCTCATCACAGGCATCGATGCATTTCTGCGTCTCTCCGGCTTTGCTGTAAAGGTTTGCCAGTTCATATGCCCATCTCTCGGTAAATTCCCGCTCTTTGTATTCCTCCAGAAGGGAAATCTGCTCCTCAAGCGGCGCTTTCTGTCCTCTTAAAATCTTGTATTTCAGCAGATACCGGGAATTATCGTGACGTGCGACTGCTTCAAACTCGTTGTAAAAGTCAATCGCCTCATCAAAGTCTTTCATTTTTACGGAGACCTCTACCAGGCGGTACAGAATGCCCTTTCCGATGGAGGAACGGTCATACGCCATCAGCAGAATCTTCTTCGCCTCCGGATATCGTTTGTTCGCCTCATAGACATCCGCTACCATGCCGAGCGTGCGCAGACTCTTGACACGCCGCCAGTCAACGGCTTCTACAACTGCAAGTGCCCCCTCATAGTCCTCTTTTTTTACCAGACTGTTCAGCTCTTCCAGCCGGCTTTGATATTCAGCTTTATCCAATCTTTTCACCTCAATACATTTCAGATTGTTTTAGTTCATAGACACGAACAGTGTACCACACTCCCCGTAGAATGTCAAAAGAATGCCTGTTTTGCAGGCACTCTTCGGGATGCAGATCCTTCCAGCGGTCATCAAAAAAAGAACACCCGCCCCTCCGGTTTTTCCCGGAAAAGCAGGTGTCCCCTAACTACTTATATTTGATTCCGATTACTTTCTGACAGTAATCTTGTCCAGATGCCAGATATCATCTACATACTGCTGGATGGTACGGTCGGATGTGAATTTGCCGCTGTGTGCGGTATTCAGGATCGCGCTTCTTGCCCATGCAGAAGTATTTCTGTATTTATCCTCAACACGCTCCTGTGCTGCCGCATAGGACTTGAAGTCTGCCAGGGTAAAGTACATATCCGGGCGCGGAGCATTCTTCGGTGTGAGCAGGGAGTCATACAGATCACGGAACATCATGGTGTCGCCGTTTGAGTATCTTCCGCTGATCAGATCCATCACTACGTTGTGGATGTCCTGATCGTGGATGAAGTAGCTCATCGGATCGTAGGTGTAGTTGTTCTCATATTCGATAACCTGATCTGCGGAAAGTCCGAAAATGAAGGCGTTTTCTTTTCCAACTTCCTCTACGATCTCCACATTCGCACCGTCCATCGTTCCGAGTGTCAGGGCACCGTTCAGCATGAACTTCATGTTACCGGTACCGGAAGCCTCTTTACTTGCGGTGGAAATCTGCTCGGAAACATCAGCAGCGGCAAAGATCAGCTCTGCGTTGCTGACACGATAATCCTCGATAAATACAACTTTGATCTTTCCTTTGATGGTCGGATCGTTGTTTACGACATCCCCAACGGAATTGATCAGTTTGATGATCGCTTTTGCACGCTCATAGCCTGCGGAAGCTTTTGCTCCAAAGATGAAGGTTCTTGGGTAGAACGGCATATCCGGGTTCTTTTTCAGACGGTCATACAGATACATGATATGAAGAATGTTCATAAACTGGCGTTTGTACTCATGCAGACGTTTTACCTGAACATCAAAAATGGAGTTCGGATCTACATCAATGCCGTTATGCTCTTTGATGTATTTTGCCAGGCGAACTTTATTTTTGTATTTAATCTCCATAAATTCCTTCTGTGCCTGTGTATCATCTGCAAGCTCAGCGATCTTTTTGATCTTCGGAAGATCGGTAATCCAGCCATTTCCGGCATACTCAGTTACCCAGTCAGCCAGGAGCGGATTTCCGTGAAGCAGGAAACGACGCTGTGTGATACCGTTCGTCTTATTGTTGAACTTCTCCGGAGTCATCTCGTAGAAGTCTTTTAAGGTCTGTTTTTTCAGGATCTCGGTATGAAGCTTTGCAACACCGTTGACAGAATATCCGCCTACGATAGCCAGGCGAGCCATATGAACCTGTCCGTCGTAGATCACTGCCATCTGGCGGACTTTCTCTTCATCACCCGGGTACTGCTCTCTTACCTGGATCAGGAAGCGGCGGTTGATCTCCTCTACGATCTGATAGATACGCGGAAGAAGTCTGGAGAACAGGTCAACCGGCCATTTCTCAAGTGCCTCTGCCATAATCGTATGGTTGGTGTATGCGCAGGTCTTTGTCGTAATCTCCCATGCCTCATCCCATCCAAGGCCTTCCACATCCATCAGGATTCGCATCAGCTCCGGAACAGCTACGGTTGGGTGGGTATCATTCAGCTGGAAGGTAACCTTCTCATACAGCTTCGTGATATCATCGTGATGTTTTTTATATTTTGCAACTGCTCTCTGTACGCTTGCAGAAATAAAGAAATACTGCTGTTTCAGACGCAGCTCTTTTCCTTCGTAATGGTTATCGTTCGGATACAGAACCTCTACGATGGTTTTTGCAAGGTTTTCCTGCTCAACAGCTTTGTGGTAATCACCCTTGTCGAAGGAATCCAGTGAGAAGTCCTGAATGGCCTCTGCATCCCAGATAGTCAGTGTGTTTACAACGTCGTTGTCATATCCTACGATCGGCATGTCGTAAGGAATTGCATTGACAGACTGGTAATCCTTCTGTACAAAGTTTACGCGTCCGGTAGCTTCATCGTACTCCTGTGCTACATATCCGCCAAATTTTACCTCTTTTGCATACTCCGGGCGTTTCAGCTCAAATGGATAGCCGTTTTTCAGCCAGTTATCCGGTACTTCTACCTGATAACCGTCGCGAATCTGCTGTTTAAACATACCGTATTTGTAACGGATACCGCAGCCGTACGCCGGATATCCAAGGGTAGCCAGAGAATCCAGAAAGCATGCTGCCAGACGGCCAAGACCGCCGTTTCCAAGAGCCGGATCTCTCTCCTGATCCTCCAGAAGGTTCAGGTTCAGTCCCATTTCCTCGAGAGCTTCCTGTACCTGTTTGTATGCAGTCAGGTTGATCAGGTTATTTCCAAGTGCACGGCCCATCAGGAACTCCATGGACATATAGTACAGAATTTTCGGATCCTGTTCGTCCATTGCCTTCTGGGTTTTCAGCCAGTTATCAATAATAACATCTTTTACTGCATAGCAGACTGCCTGGTAAATTTCCTGCTGGGAAGCATCTTCCAGGTTCTTTCTGTACAGCATTTTTACATTCTCTCTCACACTGTTCTTAAAAGTTTCTTTTTTGAACTCGGCGTTTAACATCTGCGTCCTCCTTAATAGCAGTCTGCGAGCGGAGAGCTTGTTTTTCTCCCCGCTCGCAGGCCAATTTCATATTAATGATCGTCGTGAAAACACATCCAAACATAATCTTAGATACGTTCTACTGCCATGGTAACCTTTTCGGAGTTGATATTCCACTCCTTCTCATAGCCCTTTGTCTCTCCAGTCACGATATCTTCTGCCAGAACTTCAGATTTAATTTCATCACCATGGTTTTTCATGATGTCTACAATCTTATCGTTGTCTTTTGCGTATACACGGATCTTGTCCATAACCTCAAAGCCTGCCTCTTTACGCATAGTCTGGATTTTGCTTACCAGCTCACGTACGAAGCCTTCTTCGATCAGTTCCGGAGTCAGGTTAGTATCCAGAACAACAGTGATTGTATGGTCGGATTCGGAAACATAGCCTTCCATCTGTGCCATGTCGATCAGCAAATCCTCCTCTAATAATACAATTTCCTGTCCATCGATGTCAAGTTTAAGTTCGCCGGTGCTCTTCAGCTCTGCCATTGCCTTGTTTCCATCGAGCTCGGACAGTACGGTTTTGATCTTGTTCAGGAGTTTTCCGTATTTTGGTCCTACGGTACGCATCTGCGGTTTGAAGCTGTAGCTGATGAAATCTGCGATGTCATCTTTGAATACAACTTCTTTGACATTCAGCTCGTCCTCGATGATCTCTTTGTAGAATTCGGAAAGCTGGAACTCGCTCTTCACGTACATGGTTCCGATCGGCTGACGGTTTTTGATATTGGCGGTGTTTCTTGCGGCACGTCCCATAACGACGATCTCCAGCAGGTCAGCCATATCCTCTTCCATCTTCGGATTGATCCAGTTCTCATGTACCTCCGGGAAGTCACACAGGTGGATACTTTCCGGTGCACTTGCATCGATGCTCTTTACGAGGTTCTGATAAATATCCTCGGTCATGAACGGAATCATCGGAGCTGCTGCTTTTGCAACAGTAACCAGTGCGGTGTACAAGGTCATGTAAGCATTGATCTTATCCTGCTCCATGCCTTTTGCCCAGAAACGCTCACGGGAACGGCGTACATACCAGTTACTCATATCATCCACGAAGGACTGCAGTGCTTTTGCTGCTTCCGGAATCCGGTAATTTGCCAGGTTGTCGTCTACTGCTTTTACAGTGGATTCCAGACGGGACAGCAGCCATTTATCCATAACAGCCAGTTTGTCATACTCCAGACTGTATTTTGTTGCATCGAAGTTGTCGATGTTTGCATACAGAACAAAGAATGCGTAGGTGTTCCACAGGGTTCCCATGAACTTTCTCTGTCCTTCCACGACCGTCTTGCCTGCGAAACGGCTCGGCAGCCACGGAGCGCTGCTGGTGTAGAAGTACCAGCGGATCGCATCGGCACCGTAGGTCTGCAGTGCGTCAAACGGATCTACCGCATTTCCTTTGGATTTACTCATCTTCTGTCCGTTCTCATCCTGTACCAGACCAAGAACGATAACGTTTTCGTATGGTGCTTGTTAACAGCAGGGTGGAAATTGCAAGCAGGGAGTAGAACCATCCACGGGTCTGGTCTACAGCCTCGGAAATAAACTGTGCCGGGAACTGTTTCTCGAAGATTTCTTTGTTCTCGAATGGATAGTGATGCTGTGCGAACGGCATGGATCCGGAATCGAACCAGCAGTCGATAACCTCCGGTACACGGTGCATCTCTTTACCGCATTTCGGGCACTTAATGGTCACTGCGTCGATGTATGGGCGGTGAAGCTCAATGTCATCCGGGCAGTTGTCGGCTTTTTCTTTCAGTTCTTCGATACTGCCGATGCAGTCCTGATGGCCACATTCACACTGCCATACCGGAAGCGGAGTTCCCCAGTAACGGTTTCTGGAAAGTCCCCAGTCCTGAACATTTTCCAGCCAGTCGCCGAAGCGTCCTTTTCCGATGCTCTCCGGAATCCAGTTGATGGTGTTGTTGTTGCGGATCAGATCCTCTTTTACTGCAGTCATGCGGATGAACCAGGTCTCACGTGCATAGTAGATCAGCGGAGTATCGCATCTCCAGCAGTGCGGGTAGCTGTGCTCAAACAGCGGTGCATCAAACAGAAGATCCTTGTCCTCGAGTGCCTGCAGAACCGCCATATCTGCTTTCTTACAGAAAGTGCCTGCCCACGGAGTTTCCTCTGTCATCTCACCTTTTTCGTTTACTAACTGTACGAATGGAAGATCGTATCTGTGGCCGACCTTGGAGTCGTCCTCACCGAATGCAGGAGCGATATGAACAACACCGGTACCATCAGTCAGTGTTACGTAGGTATCGCAGACTACATAGTATGCTTTTTTGTTTCCGATTCTTTTCTCAGCGTACGGGAACAGCGGCTCGTACTCTTTGAACTCGAGATCTTTACCCTGATAATGCTCCAGGATTTCAGCGCCCTCACCGAGAACGGTATCTACCAGAGCGGCTGCCATATAATAGGTATATCCTTTGCTTGTTACTTTTACATAATCCTCATCCGGGTTGACGCAGAGTGCAACGTTGGACGGAAGGGTCCACGGTGTGGTGGTCCATGCCAGGATGTAAGCGTCCTCGCCTTTTACTTTAAAGCGGACAACGGCTGAACGTTCTTTGACATCTTTGTATCCCTGCGCTACTTCGTGGGAAGAAAGCGGGGTACCGCAGCGCGGGCAGTAAGGAACGATTTTGTGTCCTTCGTACAGAAGACCTTTCTTCCAGATCTCTTTTAATGCCCACCACTCGGACTCGATGTAATCGTTATGATACGTAACGTATGGGTTTTTCATATCAGCCCAGAAGCCAACGGTATGGGAGAAATCTTCCCACATTCCCTCGTATTTCCATACGCTCTCTTTACACTGCTCGATGAATGCTCTACGCCGTATTTTTCGATCTGATCTTTTCCGTCCAGACCGAGTTTTTTCTCAACTTCCAGCTCTACCGGCAGTCCGTGGGTATCCCAGCCTGCTTTTCTCGGCACCTGATAACCCTTCATGGTACGGTATCTCGGGATCATATCCTTGATAACACGGGTCTCTACGTGGCCGATGTGCGGTTTTCCGTTTGCGGTCGGCGGTCCGTCATAGAACACGTAGGACGGATTTCCTTCACGCACTTTCATACTTTTTTCGAAGATCTGATTGTCTTCCCAGAACTTCTCAACCTGTTTTTCTCTCTCGACAAAGTTCATGTCGGTTGAAACTTTCTTGTACATGCTTGTACCTCCTGAAACTTAAGTTTCTCGTTTGATTTGCTCGCGTAAAATAAGAAAAAGCTCCCGCCCTGTAATAGGACGAAAGCTGTACTTATCGTAACCACCTGTTACATACTATCATATGCATTTCCTGTAACGGGGAACGGCCGGCAACTTCTTACCACTGCTCTCCGGTTTTCTATATTTTATGCGCCGGGTACGCAGATTCAGAACTGCAACTTGGAAGTGATGTTCACCTGCCGCTACTTGTACCGGACTCCCACCATCCCCGGCTCGCTTTCCACAGACCGTTCACGCGCAGACTACTGTCTTCGTCATCGTTTTTCATGCCTTATTATAACTAGGGGCTGTAAGCGTTGTCAAGAGTGGAAAGCATATTTTATCGGTTCTTTTCCGCGATTTTACGGGATTTTCGGGGGTGTGCGTTGCTATTTGGATGGGGGAATGGTAAAATCGGGGTATAATCAAAAAACGGAAGGGAAGTGAAATCATGGGAAGATTTGTGAATCCGGACAACAGTGCATTTCAGGTTGCTCTCAATTCCGAAATCTATGTGGACAAAACAGAACTTTTATCGTATACCAACAAAGTTCTGGACACCATGCAGGGCTATATCTGCAACAGCCGCCCGCGGCGGTTTGGAAAATCATTTGCTGCAAATATGCTGGCGGCCTATTACAGCAAGGGCTGTGATTCCAGAAAGATGTTTTCTGGCCTTGCGATCAGCCAGACGGCAGACTTTGAGAAGCATCTGAACCAATACGATGTGATTCATCTGGACATCCAGTGGTTTCTTTCGAATGTCAGCGATCCGGAACAGATTGTGGCCTACATTACAGAATGTACACTGGCCGAGCTGCGTACCATCTATGCAGATCAGCTTCCGCCGGAAGTTTCCACCGTTCCCGACGCTCTGTCCCGGATCAAAGAGGCGACCGGACAGAAATTTGTGATTATTATTGATGAATGGGATGTCCTGATTCGTGATGAGGCCTCCAACCAGAAAATTCAGGATGATTACATTAATTTTCTTCGTGGAATGTTCAAAGGGACGGAACCGACGAAATATATCCAGCTTGCGTTTCTCACGGGTATTCTTCCGATCAAAAAATTGAAAACGCAGTCTGCCTTAAATAATTTTCATCAGTATTCCATGCTGAATCCAGGCCCGCTGGCTTCCTATATTGGATTCACAGAAGATGAAGTTTCCGCTCTCTGTCAGAAATACGGACAAAATTTTGAGGAAGTCAGACGATGGTACGACGGCTATCTGCTTGGAAATTACCATGTATACAATCCAAACGCGGTGACAAGTCTGCTTCTGGATGGGACATTCCAAAGCTATTGGTCGGAGACGAGCACATACGACTCGATGGTTCCTTTTATCAATATGGATTTTGACGGATTGAAAACAGCAATTCTGGAGATGCTTTCCGGCGCCGCAGTTCCTGTCATGGTTACCTCTTTTAAAAATGACATGGTCAGCTTTGTAAATAAAGATGATGTTCTGACGCTGCTGATTCATTTGGGCTATCTTGCCTACAATCAGCAGACACAGATGGCATATATTCCCAACGAAGAAATCCGCAGGGAGTTTCTGACTGCGGTGACTTCCAATCATTGGAATGAACTTTTCGCTTTCCAGCAGGAATCTGCGGATCTTTTAGATGCTACGCTCGATATGGATGAAAATGCTGTCGCTGCCGGAATTGAAAAGGTCCATGAGGAATATACTTCCGTGATTCAGTATCATAATGAAAATTCGCTCAGTTGTGTCCTCACGATTGCTTATTTAAGTACGATGCAATATTACTTCAAACCCATTCGTGAACTTCCGACCGGGCGCGGTTTTTCCGATTTTGTCTTTCTGCCAAAGCCGGAATACCGATACGATTTTCCGGCGCTTGTAGTAGAACTGAAATGGAACAAGAATGCGAAAACGGCACTGGATCAGATTAAAAGACAGCATTACCCGGCTTCCATTGCATCTTATACAGGGGATATTCTGCTGGTTGGTGTTAATTATGATAAGAAGACGAAGGTGCATGAGTGTCGGATTGAAAAATATTTGAAATCAGGAGAAAAATGATGAAAGTTGTGATTGCAATTGATTCTTTTAAAGGAAGCCTTTCCTCTCTGCAGGCTGGAACAGCGGCCGCCACCGGGATTTATCGTGTCGATCCGAAGGTGGAGACGGTTGTGCGCCCGCTTGCCGATGGCGGTGAAGGTACCGTTCAGGCACTGACCGAAGGTCTTGGCGGACGGCTTGTCTCCGTTTCGGTGACCGGTCCTGCCGGAAAGCAGGTTATCTGCCCGTATGGCATCATCGACCGAACGCAGACCGCCATTATCGAGATGTCGGGGGCTGCCGGTATTACGCAGGTACACGGCGATGAGAAAAATCCGCTGTACGCCACAACGTACGGTGTCGGTGAGGTTATCTGCGATGCCATCCGCAATGGCTGCCACCGCTTTATCATTGGAATCGGCGGAAGTGCCACAAATGACGGCGGTATTGGTATGCTACAGGCACTCGGTTTCGGACTGCTCGATGCAGAAGGAAAACAGGTTCCTTTTGGTGCTGTCGGACTGGAATCTCTTACCACGATTACGGCAGATCACGTTCTGCCGGAACTTTCGGAATGCACCTTCCGTATTGCCTGCGATGTAACGAATCCGCTCTGCGGTTCCAACGGCTGCAGCGCCGTTTTCGGACCGCAGAAGGGCGCGGATGCTGTCATGATCAAACGTATGGACACATCGCTTGCCTCCTACGCCGCACTCTGCCGGAAAACATTCCCGAACGTCGACGCGGAAATTCCCGGAACGGTGCTGCGGGCGGACTTGGATTTGCTTTTCAGACGTTTCTTTCTGCTTCGCTGGAACCCGGCATTCAGATCGTACTGGATGAAACCCGACTTCGTGATGATGTAAAAGATGCTGATCTTGTTATCACCGGCGAAGGACGGCTCGACGGACAAACCGTGATGGGAAAAGCGCCGATCGGAGTTGCAAAACTTTCAAAAGAATACTGCAAACCTGTCCTTGCGTTCTCCGGCTGTGTCACAAAGGATGCATCTGCATGCAACGCCGCCGGAATTGATGCCTTTTTCCCGATTCTGCGGAGCGTCGTTTCACTCGAAGAAGCTATGGATGTGAAAAATGCGGCAGAAAATATGACCGATACGGTAGAACAGGCTTTTCGGCTATTTTTGCTTCAGTAAAGCGGATATTCGCAATCCGCTTCGCTACTTACTTGATTCGATTAAAATACAAGACCGTTTTCTCCTGCTTTAATTTTTACAGGAAGAACAGAAAACACGCCGCGCTCTCATCGTCTTAATTCCAGCAGATATTCTGTCGTTCCTGCTTCCAGCTGTTTCGTTCCTGTCCACCGAAATCCGTGGCGGTTGTAAAACGCAATGGCACGCGTATTTTTCTCCAATGCCCATAGATGGTCTGCGTCAAACTTTTCAATTACAAAGGTAATCAGCGCGTGGCCGACCCCGTTGTTCTGCAGACATGGATCTACGTATAGTTTACAGATTTCGGTTCCGTTGATTTCTGTAAAACCTCTTATAATTCCATCATCGTAGACATAGATGCGGTTTAAGATTTCTTCTTTCTTAAAGTACTGGTCGATCATCGGAACTACCTGCATTTCACCGAAGGAATAGGCCTCCTCGTGAAAAATCGGGAAATAATTGATTCGGTTGTTGAACACGAAAATTTCCGCAATTCTGGACAGGTCTTTCGGTTCTGCTTTTCTGATTTTCATATTTTCTCTCATTTCAATTTCCAATCAACACTTTCTTCCCCCGAAACGCAAATCCATAATGCCTGATCCGCTCCTTTGTGATTCCTCTGGCAAGCAATTCTGTGTCATACTGTTTTTCCTGAATCTGACGAAGTGCATGCTCCACCGTCTCTTCCAGCGACTTTTCTTTTGATGTATTCTGAACCTTGAATTCCATCACGATCGCATCCAGGTTTTCTTTCAATGGCTCCATTACTACGTCATACCGTCCAAATCCACTTTCTCTGTTGGATGTGATTCTGTATTTTCCGGCCAGATCGACAATCAGCCCAAGGACAAATCCATGGTAAAATCTTTCTGGTTCGAGTTCCTCTGACGGTTTTCCGCCCGTGTCAAAACTGCTGAAGGTCTGAAGTGCTACCTGATTCATAAACTGGTTCATATAATCCAGATCTCCGGCAAGCAGAGCATCTTTAAAATTACCATACGCAGAATCTTCTTCTGTAAACCAGTCCTCTATCATTTGCTCAAACATCAGCATTGTCTCATGATTTGTCACTTTCAAATCATACTGGCGCTTTCCTGTTCTGTTATCCATTTCGTACCGATCCACTTTCAGATATCCGCTCGCAAGCATAAGACTCCAGATGGCTCCCCGCTTTCTGCCAAGCTGTTCAAAAATAACCTGCTCATCCAATTCTGTGCAGATCACTCTGCCGTTTAATAAATCTTCCATTTCCGTCTTGATCTTTGCAGGACTTCGACGGATCAGATTGGAGATCAGCATATTTCCGCTGGTGTCTGCCCAGTACGTTCCATATTCTCCCGTGTCCAGATATTTTGTAATGGACCACGGATTGTAAATATCCTTCCGTTTTCCAAAGGAAAATCCATCATACCAATAGCGGACGGTTCCTTTTTCATCGGACAGCCCATTTTCCTCCAGCGCATGAAAGACTTCTTCTTCTGTAAAGCCAAACGAGCCGCTGTACTTTTCCGATGTTGTTGTTACAACTTCAAGATTATTCAGATCGGAAAAGATAGATTCTTTACTGACTCTTGTTATTCCTGTCAGCAGTCCCCGTTCCATATAGGGATTCGTTTTGAATGTGGAATTGAACAGGCTTCTGATAAACGCAGTAAGATTCTCCCAATACCCATGAATATACGATTCCTGCAAAGGAGTATCATACTCATCCAGAAGAATAATCACCTTTTTTCCGTAATAGCGGCTCAGATAATCGGACAGATAATTGACAGCTACTGCTGCCGCATCATCCGACATATTTTCTTCAACGGAATCAAAATAGGCGCGGTCTTTTTCATTTAATACTTTGCTGGATTTGACAAATTCAAAAGTACTATATAATTTTACCAGCTTACGAATTACCGCTCTTCTTGCAGTCTCATATGTGGTTGCCTTGATATCTGCAAAGCTGAGGGAAATCACCGGATACGTTCCCTGCAGCTTACGAAATCTTTCCTCTTTCCAGATGACAAGGTCTTCAAAATATTTGCTGCATTCGGAATGATTTACGGAAAAGAAATATTCGACCATACTCATATTCAGGGTCTTGCCGAATCTTCTTGGGCGTGTGATCAGAGTAACACTGTCCTGATTGTCCCACCATTCCCTGATAAAATCCGTCTTATCGATATAAAAACAGTTATTCTTTCTGATGGATATAAAATCCTGATTTCCAATGGAAATTACTGATTTCATGGGTCTGCTCCTTCCTAAATCCTTTACCACCGACAGGCTTGCAAAAATTTATTTCTGTTTCTATTTTATCATATTTCTCTGGCAGAACAAAGATCATTCCCTGTCCGAAGCAATTATTTTCCATTGGATATTATGTTTTGACAGATGTCACGAACTATGCTTTCTCTGTCCTGATCCGCCGTTATTCTGGTTTCATACAGAACGGATGTATAATCTTTTTCGTTCCACCATCTCTGCATATCTTCTGCACTGAAATCATTGCAGTTCGGCTTTGTTTTGTGGCGCTTCACGGTCTCCTCGAAGGGGATGTCGAAGTAATATGCGTATATATTTTTTCCATATAAAGCTACTGCCAGCTCAAATAATGCACGATACCATTCCGCATTCAGTATTCCTTCCAGAATAACAATCTCGCTGTGTTTTCTTCCATATCGCAGAAGTTCTTCCAGAAGAGGCAGCGCCTTTGTATTTTCTCCGTCTTTGACTTTGAGCATATCTCTTCGGATAACATCCTGCGAGATCAGCATTGTATTATTTCCGAACACTTGCTGTAATTCCTTTGCAATAGTTGTTTTTCCACTGCCGGAATTTCCTCTTAAAATGATTAATTTATTCGTCCGTAAGCAATCGCCCATTGTCATTCCATTCTCCATACATAATTCCCGCTTTCGTATTATCTAAAAGTTTCTGCAAACGGCTCTGAAATATTTCTTTTTCCTCAAACATTGTAATTTTATACACTTTTCGCTATCTGCAGCGCCAGAAACAGCTTGTCCAGATCGTGGTTAGCGGCAGATAATCCATCCGTTTCATAGTTTCCTTCGATCAGCACATCTCCCGCAACAAGAAAATCATACAGTTCAAATCCATAAAAATCACTGATCGCCTGAACGCCTGCGAGTTCCATTTCCACGGCAATGCATCCTTCTTCTTTTCGTTTTCTTACAAGATTTACCGTTTCCCGAAGCATACTGTCTGTCGTCCATACGCGCCCCTGAACGTATGGCAGTTTCCTTTCTTTGAAAAATTCCGCCAGTTTGTCCGTGTTTTTTATTTTTATGTAGTCCTGCGGTTCTGCAAAATAATAGGACAGTCCTTCTCCCCGGTATGCCTCCGTTGGGAGAATAAACTTTCCTTCGGTTGCTCCTTTATCCAAACTGCCGCAGGAACCGAACATGATAAAGACGGATGCTCCTGTTAAATGATTGACTTCGGCAATCGTTCCGGCTGCAAGAGCGGAACCAATTGGTGTCAGGTAGAAAGCAATCGTTTCTTCCTCATATGGCAGAGTCCAAACCGGTATATTTCCATTGCATGCTCTTACTTCTGCAATCTGTCGGCATGGGAATTTTTCAAGCATGTATTCATATATTACTTTTGAAAAAATCACCATACATTTTTTTACCAGATGCTGCTTCTCCCCATAAAAATTCTCCAGCTTTACAATCGGCTCGCTGTTGATATCATAAGAATCAATAATCATTCTTTCTCCTCCATAAATTTTATTTATCTTTACCAAAAAGTCCCATATCCACCGCCCTTACTGCGCAGACATGAGACTTCCGTTTTTATTTTTGCATTACTTCAATAACACATTCATGTTTCTTCGTTTTTTTTATTATAATTGATACCGGCAAGCATTCGAACCACAGAATCTTTCAGGCCATCCATGTCCATTTGAATATAAATTTTTAAGGCCTCATACGTTTCCGTCTGGTTCCAATAGGTTCCGAATTTGTGGCGCAGCATGGCTTCTACCACAGATTTCGGGCTATACATGGAATAAATTTCGTCTCCGGTCTGCCGATGCGTAATCAACTGATAACCATCGTACCACGTTTTTGCTTCTTCAAAACTCATCTCATATTTTTCACAGAGGGCAGATATCTCCTGCTCTGTGAAGCCAAAATATTCCGCCAGATCACCGGGATCTGTCATGGAATACTCGGTAAACATATTTAGTGCAGAATGAGAACCATTTTTGTTTGTGAACTTTTCTTTTTTCAGACTTTTCAGCAATACCTTTCGATTATATACATGCGTATTCCACAGTATTTCCATGCTTCTGAATTATTTTCATTAAATCATCAGCCTGCATCCAAACGGTTGCTGTATTATCATTTGGATGAACACCAATTTTATTTCCGACAAATTCCACGTCCATGAAGACTTGAACTCTGTGTTCGGCATCGTTTAGAATACCAAGCGGCGTAACGGCACCGGGTATCAGTTTCATAATATCAAATAATTCCTCCGCAGCTGCAAAAGAAAGTGCACGCAGACCACGTTGCCTGCGAAACGCTTTCAAATCTACTCGCTTGTTCCCTTTCATCGTTATCAAATAATAATTACGTTTTTTATCGTCGCGAACAAATAAATTTTTAGCGCCCCACTCTGGATACGGCAAATCAACAGCATCTGCTTCTTCCATATTGAAAACTGCCTTATGTTCCGTAATTTCATACGCTATATTTTGCCTTTTTAAATAATGATATATCTCTATCTTATCCATACTCTTTTATCTCTGTAAACTGAAATTGAAATATGCCCTTATTTTTCATACTTTTCAATCCGGCATTCATGTTCTTTTGTTTTTTCATTGTAGTTAATTCCCACCAGCAAAAGCTCCCCTGCATAGCATGCAACAGACTCCGGATATTTTCTGTCTCTGATCTGATCTAATGCTGCTCTGACGCTTTTGTCCCATTTCAGTTCCACAACAAGCGCCGGGTAATAATTCTGAAACTCCGGCTTTGGAATAAACACAAAGTCTGCAAATCCACGACCCGCGGGAAATTCGCGGATTGGTTTGAAATAGTATTGCATGGAACTCAAATAGGCAATGGACAGAACACTGCTGAGTGAGTTTTCATTGTTATACTGAATCACAGAAGTATATTTCCTGTGAATTTTTTCAATTTCTTTTGCTACTGCGTTTCCATTCATCTGAATTGTATCTTTCAGAAGCTGCTCTGATTCTTTTTGAAATACAATCAACTCATTCCATTTTTTCCTTTTCGTTGCCAGAATCAATTCCTGACGGATTTCCTCATTCGGAATAAAAGCAGTTCTAAATGTCCGGTCATAGGCCAGATATCCAAGGTGAATCAGATACGTCAGCACATCGTCTTTATTGGCGAAGCTAACGGTATCGTTCTGAAAAGAGGTAACATCAACCGGAACATGATCTCCTGAAAGCATTTCGATTACGGCACTTTTCAGTCCATCAAAATCCATATTGATCAGCGGAACAATCGCCTCATAGGATGCGGTTCCGGACCAGTAGCTCTGGAATTCGCCTTCGAGCATCAGGTTCACAACGGCATTTGGATTGTATACATGATATTTCCCAATCTGATAACCGTCGTACCATCGTTTGACTTCTTCAAACTTCTGACCATATACTTCACATAGTTTTTGAACTTCTGTTTCTGTAAAACCTACATATGGTGCAATCGGCCCGGCATGCAGCATCGAATAATCTTTGAAATTGTTCAGCGCCGACTGTGTCTTTTCTTTTTTTACAGGCAAAATACCTGTCAGATATGCCAGTTGAATATATTTTGTCGGCTCCGTCCCTTTGAACATCGCCCGCAGAAAATTGATATATTCTTCCTGTGTTTTGAGATCCGCCGCCTCGTCACGAATCAGAACATCCCATTCGTCTATAATCACAATAAATTTTGTCCCGGATGCCGCGTTGATCCGCGACAGCGCCTCCGGCAGTGACCGGATTTCTTCTGGAAGTATATGGGGATAATATTCTTTTAACTCCGAAATCGTTTTTTCTGAGATATAAGAAACAATCCGCTCCGGTCCGCCTGCCGGTTCCATACACCATTGGATATCCCAGTGGAGCACATCATACTGATTCAGATGTTTTTCAAAATCCTTTGCCCTGCTGATTTCCAGCCCGGAAAACATTTCTTTCGAACTGCAGCCCTTGCTGTAATACGCGGTGAGCATGTTTGCCGTAATTGATTTTCCAAACCGCCGCGGGCGGCTGTTGCAGATATATCCCTGCAGAGTGTTCATGACTTTATTCGTATAAGTCAGCAGTCCTGTTTTATCAACATAAATCTCAGAATTTAATGCAACCGCAAATGCTTCATTTCCCGGATTCAGATAACTTCCCATGCAAATCCCTCCCGTCAACATTTTATATGACTCATTATACTTGATCCTCTGACTATCACAAGACAGGATTTTCCACGCAG
>ENA-OQCX01000458-OQCX01000458.1-human-gut-metagenome-genome-assembly--contig:-NODE-458-length-21243-cov-1.869151_pt1 | contig 21243 bp, 34 predicted proteins | sample MGYA00242762_ERZ504587 | MGnify/ENA primary metagenome ERZ504587 (study PRJEB26092, sample SAMD00036337) | human gut metagenome | host: Homo sapiens | study: EMG produced TPA metagenomics assembly of... | reverse complement strand
TGTTCTGATTGGCGGCGGATATGATAAAGGCTCTGAATATACAGAGTGGATAGAAAGTTTTGACGGAAAAAGTAAAAAAACTGATTCTTCTTGGGGATACCAGAGAAAAAATTGCTGCTGACGCTGAAAAGTGCGGATTTACTGATTATATGTTTGTAGATTCATTTGAAGAAGCAGTGCTCACGGCAGCGAAGATTGCAAAAGAGGGAGAAGCGGTTCTGCTTTCACCGGCATGTGCAAGCTGGGATATGTTCCCAAGTTACGAAGTACGCGGAGAGAAGTTCAAAGAGATTGTAAATTCCTTATAAGGAGTGAACGGGTTGAAGTATTCGTGGCAGTCAGAACAAACGGAACAGAAAAAATGTGACAGAGTTCTGATATTAGTACTGGCAATCATTATCGTAACTGGTCTTGTGATTCTCTACAGCACAAGTGCATATAATGGAGAGATAAAATTCCAGGATACGTTTTATTATCTGAAAAAACAGGTATTTGCAACGCTTCTCGGGATTATGGGTATGTGGTGTATAGCAAATATAGACTATCATATCTGGAAAAAGTGGGCAGTTCCGGGATATCTGTTATCTATTTTACTCGGAGTACTGGTAATGTTGTTCGGAGAAGAATACAATGGGTCCAAAAGATGGTTGTCTTTTGGACCATTTTCTTTTCAGCCATCGGAATTTGCAAAGGTTGCGGTGATTCTGTTCCTGACATATATCATACTAAGAAATGCAGAAAAAATGTGGAAATTTTCAACAGTCTGCAAGATTGTTATCAGTGTGCTGCCAATTGTAGGTCTGGTTGGGGCGAGCAATTTGAGCACAGCGGTTATTATTCTGGGAATAGCAGTCATCCTGGTATTTGTCGCAAGTCCGAAGTATGGGCAATTTGCGTGGATGGTGTGTCTGGGGTGTGCATTTATGGGGATATTTCTTGCTATGGAAAGTTACCGGCTTGAACGGCTGCAGATCTGGCAGCATCCGGAAAAATATGAGAAAGGCTATCAGACACTTCAGGGGCTGTATGCAATCGGATCAGGAGGATTGTTTGGCAGGGGACTTGGAAGCAGTATCCAGAAACTCGGATTTGTACCGGAAGCGCAGAATGATATGATATTTTCTATTATCTGTGAGGAAATGGGATTGATCGGGGCAGTATTTGTAATGTTATTATTTTTCATCCTGATATGGCGCTTTTTTATTATTGCATCTCATGCACCGATCTGGAGGGAGCTTTGATCGCATCCGGCGCAATGGCACACATGATGATACAGGTAATTCTTAATATTGCGGTTGTGACAAATACCATACCGAATACGGGAATTACATTGCCATTCATCAGTTATGGAGGAACTTCGGTTATGTTCCTGCTTTTTGAAATGGGGCTTGTGTTGAATGTGTCATGTTTGGTAAAATAATATACATGTGGATGAAAGGAAGTTTGAATCATATATGGGAAACCAGAGGCCAAAGAAAAAACAAGGGAACAAGAAGAATGGAAAAAAGCATCATGTATATGCAGTGATTGTTCTGCTGCTGGCAGCAGCGATCATCATTATCGGAGGTATTTTGCTGTTCTATATTCAAGAAATAGAAGTAAGCGGAAATGAGTACTGTGACAGTCAGGAGATTGTGAATTGCGTGCAGAATGATAAGCTGTCGGATAATTCTTTATATGTAGTTGCAAAATATTCTATGGGAAAAGGAACCGTACCGAAATGTCTGGATTCTTTAAAAGTCAGAATGAAAAATCCGTGGACACTGCAGATTACGGTAAAAGAAAAGGCAATTACCGGGTGCGTGAAAACCGGAACAACCTATAGTTATTTTGATCAGAGTGGACTTGTGGTAAAACAATCTTCAGTAAAAGATGCGCAGATACCGGTTGTAGAGGGAGTGAAGATAAAATCAGGCAAACTGTATAAGCAGATCCGAACATCAAATCAGACAAAATTTAATGAAATACTGGAAGCATGTGCAGAAAGTCAGAAATATGGGATATATCCGGAAAATGTGACGGTAAAACAGCAGCAGATCTATATGAAATTTGGAAATGTAAGTGCCTGTCTGGGAAGCCAGGTATCTGGTGAACAGATTGCTCAGATCAAGCCGATCTTAAAAAAGCTTGGTGATAAAGAGGGAATCCTGCATTTGGAGACCTATTCAGAGAATAACACTACGATTACTTTTGAGATGAAAGAAATTTCACAAGAAAAATTAGAAAAATTAGAGAAATTCTATTGATATTTTACACGAAAGTCTATATTATATACTATATATAGCAAACTGAGTTCATCTCACTTGCTCTATCAATGGGATGTATAATATATAATAAGGATAACAAAGGAGGAGAAACCCTTGCTAGAAATTAAAACAAATGAATCAGAAGCAGCGGCAAAAATAATTGTTGTTGGAGTCGGTGGAGGCGGTAATAACGCAGTAAACCGAATGATTGATGAGCAGATTGCCGGTGTTGAATTTATAGCGATCAATACAGATAAACAGGCACTTCAGCTGTGTAAAGCTCCGACATTGATGCAGATCGGTGATAAGATCACAAAAGGTCTGGGAGCTGGTGCAAGACCAGAGATTGGTGAGAAAGCTGCAGAAGAAAGTGCAGAAGAAGTATCAGCAGCACTGAAAGGTGCTGACATGGTATTCGTAACTTGCGGTATGGGAGGCGGAACAGGAACAGGTGCTACACCGGTTGTTGCCCGCATTGCAAAAGAACAGGGAGCATTAACAGTTGGTGTTGTAACAAAGCCTTTCCGTTTTGAGTCAAAGACACGTATGAATAATGCCCTTGCAGGAATTGAAAAATTAAAAGAAAGTGTAGATACACTGATCGTAATCCCGAATGATAAACTGCTGGAAGTTGTAGACAGACGTACAACAATGCCGGAAGCTTTGAAGAAAGCTGACGAAGTGTTACAGCAGGGTATTCAGGGAATCACAGACCTGATCAATGTACCTTCACTGATTAACCTTGACTTCGCAGATGTACAGACAGTTATGACAGATAAGGGAATTGCCCACATTGGTATCGGTCAGGGACGTGGTGATGATAAAGCACTGGAAGCTGTAAAACAGGCTGTTGCCAGTCCGCTTCTGGAGACAACTATTGCCGGAGCATCTCATGTCATCATCAATGTATCTGGTGATATCACACTTATGGATGCATCCGATGCAGCAGAATATGTACAGGAACTTGCCGGAGAAGATGCGAACATCATTTTTGGTGCAATGTATGATGATTCCAGAGCAGACGAAGCTACAATTACTGTAATTGCTACAGGACTTCATAATGTTGGCGGAAGTGCTTCAAAATTAAAATCAAGACTGGAAAATCAAGGAAGAACATCTGCGATGCCACATGGTCAGCAAGGACATGCATCTGCATATGAGAGACCAGTACGTCAGAGCAGTGCAATGTATGGACAGCAGCAGGCAGTACGTACACCGCAGGCAGAACGTCCGGTATCACCAAGACTTGATTTCGGAACAACAACACAGAGAGAGACAACGGGAACTGCAACAAGACGTCCAATGGGTGGAACCACTCCTACACTGGATACACCTAGAACACCTACAAGCAAGGTGAAAGAACAGTCAATTAAAATTCCTGATTTCTTTAAAAAATAATCACATAAAGAATAGTACTACTTAGAATACAGAGAATATGCCGCAGGCAGTTTCTCTTACATACATTTACTATAAGAAAAGATCGTACACAGGTTGGCGTGAGCTGACTTGTATACGGTCTTTTTTTGTGTATCTTAGTTTTACTAATATGTTCGCAGGGTTACGAGAGCTGTCGAACGAAAAACGGAATCACATACAGTATCTGACAAAATCCTTTTGAAAAAATTTATATAATGTTACTTGTTTAAAACAACAAATTTATTTCTGTGCACGGAAAGAGAAAGAAGGCCTGATGTGTACTATGAATTATATGTAGATGTGTTTTTTATGGTGAATTTTACAATGGATGCGATTCTTTTGATCCTTCTGAAGAAATTACTTGCCTGTCCGGCGGGGTATGGAAGGGTTTTTGCAGGAGCAGCAACTGGAGCCGCGATGACATGTATTGCAATTGTCATATTCAGGAAAACACCGGTATTAAGATTTGTAGTATTTCATGGAGTCATTAATGTAGTAATGATGAAGGCCGGCCTTGGAATAAAATGGGGCCGGGAATTGTTCAGAGGATGGGTGCTCTTGTATATAGAGTCATTTCTGCTGGGAGGTGTGTTCCAGTTCGTTCAACAGTATATAAGGCGGGGAAGTTATGTTCTTTTTACTGGCTGTAATCAGTTACTACCTCGTGTCGGTAATCTGGAAAATCATTTTATTCTTTTCAGAGAAAGGAAATCGTTACTGTGAAGTCGAAGTGTTTTTTTGGAGAAAAAAATGACAGACTGAGAGGACTGATAGATACAGGGAATACATTGAGTGATACGATCAGTAATGATCCTGTCAGTATTATAGACAGAGCATCTGTAAGAAGACTGACAGAGGAAAAGAAACCGGAACGATTCAGATATATTTCTTATCATTCCATCGGGAAAAAAGAGGGTGTGATGCCGGCGTTCCGGCTGGATAAGATGCAGATCATACGGGATGGAAACAAGATAAATGTGGAACATCCATTAGTGGCAGTAAGTGAAGAAGAATTAGGTTCAGAAAATTATCAGATGATTATCAATCCAGATATATTGACAGGAGGAAAGAAAAATGGTGATAAAAGTGGCAGTTCCACATCAGTTTAAATTGAAAGTTATTCCGGATTTCCGGTCTCTCTTTTTTTCGGACAAAAAAGACATTCATTATATAGGAGGATCAGATATTCTTCCGGCACCATTGGAAACAGAGGAAGAAAGAAAAGCAATACGGGGACTGGGGACAGAGAATGATGAACAGGCAAGAAAAATGCTGATTGAACACAATCTTCGTCTGGTTGTGTATATTGCAAAGAAATTTGATAATACCGGAGTAGGAGTTGAGGATTTGATTTCTATAGGTACAATTGGTTGATAAAAGCAATTAATACGTTTGATCCAGATAAGAATATCAAACTTGCAACGTATGCATCCAGATGTATTGAAAATGAGATTCTGATGTATCTGAGGAGAAATAGTAAGACCAAGATGGAAGTGTCGATTGATGAGCCTTTAAACGTCGATTGGGATGGAAATGAACTGCTGTTGTCGGACATTTTGGGAACAGAGGAAGATGCTGTCTATAAGGATCTGGAAAATGATGCAGAGAAGAAAGTACTGATCAAAGCAATCAGCCGCCTGTCAGGAAGGGAACAGATGATCATCCGGATGAGGTTCGGTCTGGGGACAGCCGACGGAGAAGAAAAGACACAGAAAGAGGTGGCAGATATGCTTGGTATTTCCCAGTCTTACATATCCAGATTAGAGAAAAAGATTATGCAAAGATTGCGCCGGGAAATGGTGAAGTATTCCTGAAAATGTGCTACAATAAAAAGAAAAAGGGGTTGGTCATATGAGGCTTAGTTTTTTGGAGCAGCCCATGAAGTGACTGGAAGCTGTCATCTTCTTGAAGCATGCGGAAAGAATATCTTGATTGACTGTGGAATGGAGCAGGGACCGGATCTTTACGAGAATCAGGAACTTCCGGTTGCACCGGGAGATGTAGATTACATTCTTCTGACACATGCACATATTGATCATTCCGGAAATATTCCGCTTCTGGTGAAAAAAGGATTTTCCGGGGAGATCATCACCACATTTGCAACGGCAGATCTTTGTGATATTATGCTTCGTGACAGCGCACATATTCAGGAATTTGAAGCGGAATGGAGAAACAGGAAGGCAAGAAGAAGCGGAGAACCGGAATACGAACCGATTTATACGGTTGCAGACGCAGATGCCGCAACGAAGCTTCTGGCACCGGTAGATTACGGACAGAAGATTACGTTGTGTGACGGAATTGAAGTAAGATTCAATGATGTGGGGCATCTGCTTGGATCGGCAAGCATTGAAGTATGGATAACCGAAGGAGATGTCTCAAAGAAGGTTGTATTTTCCGGAGATGTGGGAAATGTCAATCAGCCGATCATTAAAGATCCCCAGTTAGTAAAAGAGGCAGACTATCTGGTGATCGAATCTACATACGGAGACCGTACACATGGTGAGGATATTCCAGATTATGTGGGAGAGTTTACAAGGATTTTGAGAGAGACATTCCAAAAAGGCGGCAATGTGGTGATTCCTTCTTTTGCGGTTGGACGTACGCAGGAGATTTTGTACTTTATCCGTGAGATCAAAGAAAAGAATCTGCTTCCGGAATTTCCGGGATTTGAAGTATATGTGGACAGTCCGCTTGCAATCGAAGCGACGAATGTGTTTAATAAAAATGTCAAAGGATGTTTTGATGAGGAAGCAATGGAATTGGTAAATCAGGGGATCAATCCTCTGCTGTTCCGGGGTCTGAAGACGACGATTACCAGTGACGAGTCCAGACAGATCAACTTTGATACAAAACCGAAAGTTATCCTGTCTGCATCCGGTATGTGCGAAGCAGGACGGATCCGGCATCATTTGAAGCATAATCTGTGGCGTCCGGAATGCACGATTTGTTTTGTGGGATATCAGGCAGTCGGAACGCTTGGAAGAAAACTGATTGAGGGTGCAGAGAGTGTAAAGCTGTTTGGAGAGAATATCACGGTCAATGCTAGGATCGAGGTATTGAAAGGAATCAGCGGACATGCAGATATGAACGGTCTTTTGGACTGGATCAGGGGATTTGAAAAAATACCGGACCGCGTAATGGTTGTGCATGGGGAAGATACAGTGACAGATCATTTTGCAAAATTGGTAGAAGATACATTCGGTTGTCCGGCATTCGCACCATATTCAGGTGGAACGGTAGACCTCGCAGCAAATGAGATTATAACGATCGGACAGAAGATTCCGAAAAAATCAGATGAGAAACCGAGTAAGCTTAAGAGTGCATCCGCATTTAATCGTCTGGTGGCAGCTGCAAAGCGTTTGCTGAACGTTGTGTATAAGAATGAAGGTCTGGCGAATAAAGATATGGCCAAGTTCGAGACCCAGATCCAGAATCTGGCAGATAAGTGGGATAGATAACGCAGAATCTGCCAGATGTCAAGGAGTAAAATTTTTTTTATTTGATAAGAAACCGCATAAGCCTGTGCGATAAGGAGCATCATCTTAATAGAAACTGATGGATGAGATTCTGACAGGAGGTCTGTAATGGCACAGGGAAAGGTAGAAATATGTGGTGTGAATACGGCAAAGCTTCCTATCCTGAATGAAGAGGAGAAGGAAGCTTTGTTTGTACGCATCAAAGAAGGAGACCGGGAAGCGAAAGAAGAGTACATTAAAGGAAATTTACGACTTGTCCTGAGCGTGATAAGACGATTTGGGGCAAGCGGGGAGAACCCGGATGATCTGTTCCAGATTGGGTGTATCGGACTGATTAAGGCGGTTAATAATTTTAACACAGAATTAGAGGTAAAATTTTCCACCTATGCAGTACCAATGATCATTGGAGAGATCAGAAGTACATGAGAGATAACAATTCCATTCGTGTCAGCCGGTCACTCAGAGATACGGCATATAAAGCAATCTATGCAAGGGAAAGTTACAGAAAGAAGAACCAGAAAGAACCGACGGTGCAGGAAATTGCGACAGAAATTGGCATCTCCAAAGAGGATATTATGTTTGCTTTGGATGCAATCCAGATACCGATGAGTCTGCAGGAACCGGTCTATAATGATGGTGGAGATGCATTGTATGTGATGGATCAATTGAGTGATCAGACGAATAAAGAAGAAAAATGGGTGGAAGACCTGTCACTGGAGGAAGCAATGAAGCATCTTGATGAACGGGAACGTTATATTATCAAGCTTCGGTTCTTTCAGGGAAGAACGCAGATGGAAGTTGCAAAGGAGATACGGATATCCCAGGCTCAGGTCAGCAGGCTGGAGAAGAATGCGTTGAAAACTATGCGCCAGTACCTTATCTAAGGGCTGGCGCATTTTTGGTATTGCATTTTTGACGGTCTCATACTATGATATTTGCAGGAGGAATTTGTATAATGAAAGCTTGTATATTTGATCTGGATGGAACATTAACAAATACATTGGAATCTATGACATATTCCGTAAATCTGACACTTGAGGAGATGGGACTTTCCAAGATCACAAAAGATCAGTGCAGATTGTTCGTCGGGAATGGAGCCAGGGTATTAATGGAAAAGTCACTGAAGGCAGCCGGAGACACAGATGCTTCAAGAATTGAAGAGGGGATGGAAATATACGGACGTATATTTGACCAGAATTGTACATATCATGTAACACCTTATGAAGGAATCCCGGAGATGTTGAAAGCATTGAAAGATAAAGGAATTCACCTGGCAGTCCTTTCCAATAAGCCGGACCGTCAGACAGTAAAAGTTGTGAAAGCAATCTTTGGAGAAGAATTGTTTGATTATGCACAGGGACAGAAAGAAGGTATCCGAAGAAAACCGGAACCGGACGGAGTATGGTATCTTATGGAACAGATGCACGTATCAAAAGAAGAATGCCTGTATATCGGAGATTCAGAAGTTGATGCGGCAACCGGAAGGAATGCAGGCCTTAAGACGATAGGCGTGTTGTGGGGATTCCGGGACAGAAAAACGTTAGAAACTGCGGGAGCAGATGATCTGATCGACAGACCGGATGAACTGTTGCAGTTTGTGTAATATTACGATAAGGGAGGTTGAGATGTATGTACGAGTATGATGAAGAATGTCTGCAGACGTTTATTTTGAATCAGGGACAGCTGTTTGATGAACCGGTTGCAGAGACTTTGGAAGAGGCAGAGGCTTTTCTGGGAGGACTGTATGGCTTCTATCGTAGATAATATCGGAGAAGTCAGGGAATTCCTTGATCAGGAAGGAATGGATGTCAGTGGAATGTCTGACGAAGAGATTGAAGATGCATCAGAAGTATTTGCGCTATCGGATGGTCGTTATCTTATCGTTGAAGGATAAAAGCAAAAAGACGAAAGTACCTGCCGGGTGGCATCGCACAGGCCACTGTCAGATGTAAGAAAAAGCCGCAACTACTTTGTAGTTCCGGCTTTTTTCAATGCAGTTTCAATGGCCTGGACAATCAGCTGGGAAGTGTAAGGAGTGTCAGATGAATACTGGATATTGTCGAGTGACTGTTTTTTGTAGACCTGTTCGGCAATATCTTCGATCGCAGGTTCGATGAACGGATACATGGTTGTGATAGATTCGTTCAGATTGGTGAAACGGATGGAATTGATATGGGATTCATCTACAGTCACCTCAACTTCCAGCGCAGTATTGTTCAGAGTGATATCTGAGGTGTAGATTCCCGGAGTATAGATCCGGTTATCTTTTGAGGCGGAGCGATGTTCCGGGCGGAACATGAATATCAAAAGCAGGATCAGAATAATGGCCAATACTGCGAAAATAACGGTATAGATGATTTCTTTCATGTGAAGTACAACAATTTTTGTTTTGGAACTCATAGTGAGACCTCCTGGTAATTGGTTTCAAAGATTGTTTCATTTTCTATAATGTATGAAAAATGTGGAAGAATTATTCGTTTAATTTTTCCGTGACAAATGGAAAAGGTTCTTGTAGAATGATAAAAGAAATGGAAGGTGAAAAATTATGTTTATTATTGCAGGACTTGGAAATCCTACACTTCAGTATGAAGGAACCAGACACAATGTAGGGTTTGATGTCATAGATATGTTGGCAGACAGATATAATATTTCTGTAGACGGAAGAAAAGGAAGAGCACTGATCGGCAAAGGAATGATCGGGGGACAGAAGGTGCTTCTGGTAAAACCGCAGACGTATATGAATCTGAGCGGGGAAAGCTTAAGAGAACTGGTCAATTATTATAAGATTGATGAAGAACACGAACTTCTTGTGATCTATGATGATATCAGTCTGGATGTAGGGCAGTTGAGAATCCGTAAGAAAGGAAGCGCCGGAGGCATAATGGAATAAAAAATATTATTGCCAACCTTGGAACCGATGTGTTTCCGAGAATCAAGATCGGTGTTGGGGAGAAGCCAAAGAAATACGACCTGGCGGATTATGTACTGGGACATTTTTCGAAAGAAGACCGTGAATTGATGGAAGAGGGATATGACCGCGCAGACCATGCGGTGGGAATGATCTTAAATGGAGAGATCGAGGCTGCCATGAACCAGTATAACAGGAAAGTAAAGCCTAAGGAGGCATAAAAAGATGCAGGGCTTAATCGGACCGTTAAAAGAACTTGCAGAGTTTGAAGAACTTTGTAAAAATAAGAAAAAAGATGCAGGAATGATCGTGTATGCGGATGTGTGAATTCCCAGAAATCTCATATGATGTATGCAATTGGCGATGGCTGTAAATACAAGGTCATCGCCTGTTCCAGTGAGACAAAAGCAAAACAGATATATGAAGAATACCGATTCCTGGACAACAATACTTATCTGTATCCGGCAAAGGATTTTCTGTTCTATAAAGCAGATATCCGTAGTAAAGAGCTGGTGAAGCAGAGAATGGAAGGAATCCAGGCAGTGCTTTCCGGAACACCTGTGACGATTGTGACAAGTTTTGGACGGGTTCATGGATCACCTCGCACCAAAAGAGAGTATTGAAGAAAAAGTACTGAAGATACAAAACGACAGTGTCCTTAAACTGGACGAGATGGCAGAGAGACTTCTGATGTAGGGTATGACAGGGAAGTACAGGTAGAAGGCCCGGGGCAGTTTGCAGTGCGGGGAGGAATACTGGATATCTATCCACTGACGGAAGAGTTTCCGGTAAGGATTGAATTTTGGGGAGATGAGGTGGATTCTATCCGGACTTTTGACGTGGAGAGTCAGCGGTCCATTGAGAATATGACAGAAATTACCATCTATCCGGCGGTGGAATTTCCGCAGGGAGAAGAAAAGGGAGTATCGTTCCTGGATTATTTTTCGAAAGAAGATACCATTCTTTTTCTGGATGAACCGGTGCGTCTTGTGGAGCGCGGACAGAATATTGAAGAAGAGTTTTTGGAAGCGCAGAAAAAGCGTCTGGAGAACGGGTATGAACTGGAAGAGGAAGAGGCAAAGATATTTCCGGTTGCAGATATCCTGAAGAAGATCAATACTTACAGCAGTATCGGCTTTTTTGCGTTAGAGATGAAGTGCAGGGGATTGGAAGTAAGAGAATCTTATGAAATCCAGGCTAAGAGTGTGAATCCGTACAATAACAGTTTTGAGATGCTGACACAGATCTTAAGAGACTGAAAAGAAACGGATACAGGGTAGTCCTGCTGTCAGGATCGAGAACCCGTGCAAAGAGGCTGGCGGAAGATTTAAGAGATTATAATCTAAGCAGTTATTACGGTGAAGAATTGGACCGCGAAGTAAAGCCGGGAGAAATTATGACGGCATATGGATACATTGCGGAAGGGTATGAATATCCAATGCTTAAATTCACTGTGATCGCAGAGTCGGACATTTTTCGGAAAAAGAAAAAAGAGAAAAAAAGAAAGACTTATGAAAGACGCAAGATCCAGAGCATTTTCGGAACTGAAGCCGGGAGATTATGTTGTTCATGAGAATCATGGTGTAGGCGTCTATCAGGGAATTGAAAAGATCGTTGTAGACAAGATTTCAAAAGATTATATGAAAATCTCGTATGCACAGGGCGGGAATCTCTATATCCCGGCAACACAGCTGGATCTGATACAGAAATATGCCAGTGCCGATGCAAAGAAACCAAAGCTGAATAAACTGGGAACCCAGGAGTGGAACCGGACCAAGACCAGGGTGCGCGGTGCCGTAAAAGAGATTGCAAGAGATCTGGTGAAGCTGTATGCGGCAAGACAGGAGCAGGATGGTTATGTCTACGGAGAAGATACAGTATGGCAGAGAGAATTTGAAGAGATGTTTCCGTTTGAAGAGACGGAAGATCAGATGATGGCGATCGAGGCTGTAAAAAAAGATATGGAAAGTCATAAGATCATGGATCGTCTGATATGTGGGGATGTTGGATTTGGTAAGACGGAGGTTGCAATCCGTGCGGCATTCAAAGCTGTACAGGAGAGTAAGCAGGTAGTCTATCTGGTTCCGACAACGATTCTTGCACAGCAGCATTACCGGACATTCGTACAGCGTATGAAAGAGTTCCCGGTGCGGATTGACCTGATGTGCAGATTCCGTACACCGGCACAGCAGAAAAAGACGGTCGAGGATGCGAAAAAGGGACTGGTAGATATCATTATCGGAACACATCGGGTACTGAGTGAAGACTTGAAATTCAAAGATCTGGGGCTCCTGATCATCGATGAAGAACAGCGGTTCGGCGTTCAGCACAAAGAAAAAATCAAGAAATTGAAGGAAAATGTAGATGTATTGACACTTACAGCGACTCCGATCCCGAGAACACTTCATATGAGCCTGATCGGTATTCGCGATATGAGTGTATTGGAGGAAGCACCGAATGACCGTATGCCGATCCAGACATATGTTATGGAATATAATGACGAGATGGTACGTGAAGCAATCGAACGGGAATGCGCAAGACAGGGCAGGTATACTATGTCTATAACCGTGTGGAAGATATCGATGAGGTAGCAGGACATGTGCAGAAGCTGGTGCCGGATCTGTCGGTTGCCTATGCACACGGACAGATGCGGGAGCATGAACTGGAGAGGATCATGTACGACTTTATCAACGGAGAGATCGATGTGTTGGTATCTACAACGATCATAGAGACCGGACTGGATATCTCAAATGCAAATACGATGATCATTCATGATGCAGACCGGCTTGGACTTTCACAGCTTTACCAGCTGCGCGGACGTGTCGGACGTTCCAACCGCATGGCATATGCATTTCTTCTCTACCGGAGAGATAAGATGTTAAGAGAAGTGGCAGAAAAGAGGCTGGCTGCTCATCGTGAATCACGACCTTGGCTCAGGATTCAAGATTGCGATGCGTGACCTGGAAATCCGTGGAGCGGGAAATCTTTTGGGTGCGGAGCAGCATGGTCATATGGAGGCGGTCGGATATGACCTTTACTGTAAGATGTTGAACGAAGCGGTGAAGCATCTGAAAGGTGAGATGGAAGAAGAGGAGACCTTCACAACTACGATGGATCTGAATGTGGATGCATTTATTCCGGCATCTTATATTCCGAATGAATGCCAGAAACTGGATGTCTATAAACGAATCGCTGCAATTGAGAGCCGGGAAGAAATGGAAGATATGGCAGAAGAACTGACAGACCGGTTTGGAGATATTCCGAAGAAGGTGGAGAAACTTCTGGAAGTTGCCGCATTGAAAGCACAGGCACATCAGTTGTATGTAACGGCTGTCGAACAAAAGGGAGAGGTTTACACATTTATCATGTATGAAAAAGCGAAGGTACATCCGGAACGGATTCCGAAGCTGATCGAAGATTTCCGTGGGGAACTGACATTCAAAGCAGATGGAACCCAGCCGTGTTTTATCTATGAGAAGAAGAGAAGAAATCTGAAAGAGAAGCAGACAGATGCACTGGAAATTACGAAAAATGTGTTAAATGGGTTGAAAGGATTGATAGGCGGAGAAAAAAGCGGTATAATTGACCCATTAAGCAAATAAAGGCAGGTTAGGATAAATGAAAAAAAGAGCATTAATATTAGCGCTGGCAGGGATTATGGCAGCATCACTTACCGGATGTGGATCGCTGAAGGATGATGCGGTGGTCGTAAAAGCAGGAGATGAAGAGATCACGGCAGGTGTTGCAAATTTCTATGCAAGATATACACAGGCTCAGTACGAAACATACTTTGCGAATTATTTCGGCGGAGATGATATGTGGACGAAAAAATGCGTCAGACGGCAAGACCTATGAAGAATCGATCAAAGAAACTTTGCTGGATGATCTGAAGAATATGGCACTTCTGGAAAAGCATATGAAGGATTATGACGTAAGCTTACAAAAGCAGATAAAAAAGCAATCAATGATGCGGCTGAAGAATTTGACAAGGCCAACTCCCAGAAGAAAAAAGACAAGGTATCTGGTTCCGAAGAGAATGTAAAACGTGTCATGACATTGATGGTGATCGAGCAGAAGATGCGTTCGGCAATCGTAGCGGAAGCAAATGTGAATGTAACAGATGAAGAAGCAGTACAGAAGCATATGCAGTATGTGGAGTTTGATTATACTACATCATCAGATTCGTCCGATTCATCAGATAAAACTGTATCCGATGATGAGAAGAAGCAGGTAAAGGAAAAAGCTGCGGCATTTGCAGAGGGAGCAAAGACGGCGGAAGATTTTGCATCCTATGCAACCGAACAGGGAACCGAAGCAAAAGATGCAACGTTTGATTCGGATTCTGTAAGTCCGTCTAAAGAAGTTGTAAAAGCAGCAGACAAATTGGGAGAAGGTGAGCTTACGGGTGTGGTTGAAAGCGATACCGCATGCTATGTGGCAAAAGTTACAAGCCTCAATGATGAAGCAGCCACAGAGACCAAGAAACAGTCCTTGCTCACGGAGAAACAGGATAAATACTATAAAAAAGTATTAAAGAAATGGAAGAAAGAGGAAAAAATCACTGTTCACAAAGGAACATGGAATAAGATTGATTTCACGAAATTGAGCGTAAAAGCCAAAGATACAAGTACAACCGGAACAAGCACAGACAGTGCTTCGGGTAACTAAGACGAATAGAGATAAGAAGAATGGGCAGCATCCAACCGGGTGCCGCCCATTAATAATGGTACTGTCTTAATTCATAAAAGTAGATACGATCTCGTTAACGAGCTTTCCGTCTGCCTTGCCTTTTACTTTAGGCATCAGGTTCTTCATGATCTTTCCTTTATCCTTTGCAGTAGGAGCATCCAGTCCCATTTCTGCAAGAACAGAAGCAACAACTTCTTTGATCTCTGCTTCATCCATCATCTTAGGAGCATACTGTTCCAGAACTGCAAGACGCTTATTGCATTCTTCGATGATCTCTGTACGGTCTGCAGGAGTCATATCGAGTGTCTCTTTTGTCTGCTTGATCTCTTTTAAGATAACCTGTGTCTCTTCTTCCGGTGTCAGATCCGCACGTTTGTCGATTGCTTTATTCTTAAGAGCTGCAAGCAGCATGGATAAAGTTTCCTTTGTGTCTTTGTCTTTTGCTTTCATGGCTTTGACCATATCAGCACGTACTTCATCAATTTTACTCATGATTCATTCCTCCTAATATTTTCTTCCAACTATTATACAAAACTATTGAAAAAATATCCAGTCTAATATCAGAATGAATAATTCCATCTTTTTCTCAGCATACTAACCATATGTTAGAAAATATGGAAAAAACAGAAAAAAACAGAAAAAACAGGAGGAAGATAAATGCTATGAAAGCAACAGGAATCGTAAGAAGAATCGATGATCTGGGACGTGTAGTCGTTCCAAAAGAAATCAGAAGAACACTGAGGATCAGGGAAGGCGACCCACTGGAGATATTCACGGACAAGGAAGGAGAGATTATCCTGAAGAAATATTCTCCGATCGGAGAATTATCGGCATTCGCCAAACAGTATGCAGAAAGTCTGTCGCAGATGCTGGGATGTTTGGCAGGAATCTGTGATATGGATCAGGTGGTCGCAGCGGCAGGAAACGGGAAGAAAGAGCTGCAGGATGAAGATATAACAAGGGAACTCGGAGAGTTTCTGAAGGAAAGAAAGACGCAGAATGCAAAAGCAGGAGAAAAAAAGATATGTGCCGGTGGTGAGCAAAACAGAACCTTACAGTCAGGAGGTGATCAGTCCGATCCTGTGTGCGGGGGATGTGATCGGGGCGGTACTCCTGCTGAACATGGATCAGAAAGACCTGTTTGAAGAAAGAGAAATCTGCCTTGCGGAATATACAGCGAAGGTTCTGGGAAAACAGATGGAACAATAGAACAATTATGGACAGAACAGAAGCATAAATGAGAGTCTCTCTTCATAATCTGTGATAGATGAGGAGGGAGCAGATGAGAAAAAAAGAACAAAATGAAGTATGGATCATGTGGATGGTGAAAGCTCTTCTTGCGGCATATGTAGTGACAGGTATTCTTCTGATAATACTGGCGCTGGCTCTTTATAAATTCGAATTAAATGAAGGCGCGGTGACGGCAGGAGTGACGGCAGTCTATCTGATCTCGACATTTACCGGCGGACTTGTGGTGGGAAAACTTGCAAAAGTCAGGCGGTTCCTGTGGGGAATTGTTCTGGGAATTATTGTATTTTGCGTTACTTTTGCTTGTCACAGTCGGAATCTACCGCACATTTCATGGAAACAGTACAGAGATATTGGTGACATTTGCGTTGTGTGCGGGAGGCGGCATGGCCGGCGGAATGATATCCTAAGAAAAGGATTGCGAAACCTATATTGAAATGTTATAATAACATAAGTTAAGCAATAGTAAGGAGGGACATGAACATGAAACATGTAAAATCATTGAATAAACCTATGAACAGCAACCTGAAAAAAAAGTGGATGCGGCGAATGCCAGACATCATGCCAGTCAGCATGTAAGACATCTTGCACAGTAGGAAATCAGACTTGCGAACAGAACAAATAATTTAAAAATCATATGGATACTCGGGACAGCGGTCTTTAGGGTCGCTGTTTCTTGCTGTTCATGGAATTATCTGACAGCATGAGATTTCAGACAATCAGAGAAATAACAGGAATTTTCCGATATAGAAATAAGAAAAATAAGAAAGGGGTACCGGATATGATTCATCAGTACCGTAATAATGGATACAATATCGTTATGGATGTGTACAGCGGCTCTGTACATGTGGTAGATGATGTCTGTTACGATGTGATCGCAAAATTGAACGGATCAGAGACAGAACCAACTGCCGGAACATTAAAAGAAACAGATGTAAAAGATCAGCTTCTGCAGTCACTGGGAAGTAAATACGAAGCGTCAGACATCGAAGATGCATTGTCAGACGTGATCGAGCTGACAGAAGGCGGACAGTTATTTGTAAAAGATACATACGAATGCATGATTGAAGAGGTGAAGAAGAGGAAAACAGTCGTAAAAGCATTGTGCCTGCACATTGCGCATGACTGTAACCTTGCCTGTAAATATTGCTTTGCAGAAGAGGGAGAGTATCACGGAAGACGTGCACTCATGAGTTTTGAGGTGGGGAAGAAGGCACTGGATTTTCTGATCGCAAATTCCGGAAACCGCCGCAATCTGGAAGTTGACTTCTTCGGAGGAGAACCTCTGATGAACTGGAAGGTTGTAAAAGATCTGGTGGCTTACGGGAAGAGAACAGGAGAAGATCCACAACAAGCATTTTCGTTTTACCATTACGACCAATGGCGTTCTTTTAAATGATGAGATCCAGGAATTTGTAAATAAAGAGATGGATAATGTTGTATTAAGTCTGGATGGAAGAAAGGAAATCAATGACCAGATGCGTCCATTCCGTAACGGAACGGGAAGCTATGATCTGATCGTTCCGAAATTCCAGAAGCTTGCAGAAAGCAGAAATCAGGAAAAATATTATATCCGCGGAACATTTACAAGAAACAATCTGGACTTTTCCAATGATATTATGCATTTTGCAGATCTTGGATTCAAACAGATGTCGATCGAGCCGGTCGTTGGAGATGAAAGCGATCCGTATGCGATCAGGGAGGAAGATCTTCCTAAGATCATGGAGGAATATGACAAACTTGCGAAGATGATGATCGAACGCGAGAAAGAGGGAAAAGGCTTCAATTTCTTCCATTTTATGATAGATTTAATGGTGGTCCGTGTGTGGCAAAACGTTTATCCGGATGCGGTTCCGGAACAGAATATCTGGCTGTTACACCATGGGGCGACCTCTATCCATGCCATCAGTTCGTCGGACAGGATGACTTTCTGATGGGTAATGTGGACGATGGAATCGTGAAGCCGGAGATAGCGGACGATTTCAGAAGCTGTAATGTGTATTCGAAAGATAAATGCAGAAACTGTTTTGCAAAATTCTATTGCAGTGGTGGATGTATGGCAAACTCTTACAATTTCCATGGTACGATCCATGATACCTATGAGATCGGCTGTGAGATGCAAAGAAAGCGAGTAGAGTGTGCGATCATGATGAAGGCTGCACTTGCAGAAGAATAAATAATGTGAGAGGATGTGTAGGAGAACGATGAAAAAGTCAAAAAAGCATACTGAGTCTGCTTCTGACTGTAATCCTCATCGTCGGTCTTGGCTTTACTGTTATCACAGGAATTGGAAAATCTAAGACCGGTGCGATGAAGAATATCAAACTTGGTCTGGATCTTGCCGGTGGTGTCAGCATCACTTATCAGGTAAAAGATAAGAATCCGACCAAAGAAGAGATGAGTGATACTATCTATAAGCTGCAAAAGCGAGTAGAGCAGTACAGTACAGAAGCAAGTGTATACCAGGAGGGAGACGACCGAATCAATATCGAGATTCCTGGTGTTACAGATGCCAATAAGATTCTGGATGAACTTGGAAAACCAGGTTCCCTTTCTTTCCAGACGGCAGATGGTGAGACGGTCCTTACAGGAACCGATGTAAAGAGCGCATCTGCAAAGAGTGGTCAGGATGATATGGGGAATAAAGAATACTCCGTAGAACTGAACCTGACAAAATCAGGAACAAAGAAATTTGCTACAGCAACACAGAACAATATCGGAAAACAGATTGCGATCATTTATGACGGTGAGACCATCTCCAGTCCGGTTGTCCGGTCTGCGATCACAGGCGGACAGGCTTATATTACCGGAGACTTTACATACGAAGAAGCTGATAATCTGGCATCAACGATCCGTATCGGTGGACTGAAACTGGAACTGGAAGAACTCCGTTCGAATGTAGTAGGGGCACAACTTGGAGAACAGGCACTTAGCACAAGCCTGAAGGCGGGAGTGATCGGTCTGATCCTTGTATTCCTGTTTATGATTCTGGTATACAGGCTTCCGGGACTGGCATCCAGTCTTGCACTGCTGATCTATACAGAGATTGTATTGGTGATCCTGAATGCATTTGATGTAACCTTAACCCTTCCGGGTATTGCGGGTATCATTTTAAGTATCGGTATGGCGGTGGATGCGAATGTTATCATCTTTGCCCGTGTGCGTGAAGAGATGGCGAAAGGGAAAACTGTGAAGTCATCACTCAAGGCAGGATTCCAGAAAGCAATGTCAGCTATCGTTGACGGTAACGTAACAACCCTGATTGCAGCAGCGGTTCTGTGGTTCAAAGGTTCCGGAACAGTAAAAGGATTCGCACAGACACTGGCAATCGGTATTGTGGTATCCATGTTTACCGCACTGGTGATCACGCGTATGATAGTATATGCATTCTATGGAATCGGAATCCGCAAAGAGAGTCTGTATTATCATCAGATGAAAGAAAGAAAGCCGGTGAATTTCCTCGGAAAGAAGAAGATATTCTTCAGCGTTTCCATTGCACTGATCCTTGCAGGATTTGTGATCATGGGAGTCAATTCGGCAAAGGGAAATGGAGCACTGGCATACAGTCTGGATTTCCAGGGCGGAACTTCTATGAATGTGAAATTTGACAAAGATTATTCTATCGATGAGATCGATGAAGAGATTGTTCCTGTAGTAGAAAAGATTACCGGAGACCACAACATTCAGACACAGAAAGTGTCCGGAACCAAACAGGTCATTATTAAAACAAAGACATTAAGTCTTGCGAAACGTGAGCAGGTCAACAAAGCACTGAAAACTACATTCGGAGTGAAAGAATCCGATATCACAGCTGAAAATATAAGTTCTACGATCAGTGGTGAGATGCGTCGTGATGCAGTAATTGCCGTGATCGTGGCAACAATCTTTATGCTGCTTTACATCTGGTTCCGCTTCAAAGATGTACGTTTTGCTACAAGTGCGGTTGCGGCACTGTTACATGACGTTCTGGTGGTACTTGCATTCTATGCGGCATCCAGAATCTCAGTGGGAACAACATTTATTGCATGTATGCTGACGATTGTCGGTTATTCCATCAATGCAACGATTGTAATCTTTGACAGAATCCGTGAGGAACTTCCACTGATGAAGAAAAACGATGATCTGGCTGAAGTGGTAAATAAGTGTATAACACAGACGTTGACAAGAAGTATTTATACATCGTTGACGACTTTTATCATGGTATTTGTTCTGTTTATTATGGGTGTAAGTTCTATTCGTGAATTTGCAGCACCGCTTATGGCAGGTATCATCTGCGGAGGATATTCTTCCGTATGTATCACAGGAGCCCTGTGGTATGTTATGAAAACAAAAGCCTCTAAAAAAGCAACAAACAAAAAGAAAAAATAAATCAGAAAATGATTTGAAAAGCAGTTATGCCTGTTGACAGGGTATAACTGCTTTTTTAAAATTAAAAAGTAATTGTACTTAGACTAAAGAGACAAAGGAGCGACAACAATGGAACGATGGGTTCTGCTGCGGAAAGGCGCAGATTTTGAGGCAATAGGAAAAAAATACCAGATCAGTCCGCGGCTGGCATGTCTGATCCGGAACAGGGATGTGATCGGGGAAGAAGCGGTTGACCGCTATCTGAATGGAACAATCAGTGATCTGTATGATGGAATGCTGATGAAAGATATGGATAAAGCAATCGATATTCTGAAAGAGAAGATCCTGGAAGATAAGAAATCCGGGTGATCGGAGATTATGATATAGACGGAGTGAATGCAACTTACATTCTGCTGGAAGGACTGGAACGTCTCGGTGCGGATGTGGACAGTGATATACCAGACCGTATCAGTGACGGATATGGACTGAACAGGCATCTGGTCGAAAGAGCTTATGAAGCCGGTGTAGATACGCTCATTACCTGTGATAATGGGATCGCAGCAGCAGATGAAATCGCGTATGGAAAAGAAATGGGGATGACAGTGATCGTAACAGATCACCATGAGGTCCCGTTTGATGAATACGATGGAGAAAAACGATACAGAATTCCGCCGGCAGATGCGGTTATGGATCCTAAGCAGCCGGATTGTCTCTATCCATTTAAAGGACTCTGCGGTGCTGCAGTTGCATACAAGCTGATGGAGGCATTGTGGGAGAGTATGGGAAAGGATTCGGCGGATCTGGATGATCTGATCGAAAATGTTGCGATCGCTACGATCGGAGACGTGATGGATCTGGAAGATGAGAACCGTATTTTTGTCAAAGAAGGTCTTCAGATGCTGAGACGCACAAA
>ENA-OQCX01000457-OQCX01000457.1-human-gut-metagenome-genome-assembly--contig:-NODE-457-length-21252-cov-2.141680_pt1 | contig 21252 bp, 17 predicted proteins | sample MGYA00242762_ERZ504587 | MGnify/ENA primary metagenome ERZ504587 (study PRJEB26092, sample SAMD00036337) | human gut metagenome | host: Homo sapiens | study: EMG produced TPA metagenomics assembly of... | reverse complement strand
CATAGAATAGTGAAATTAAGAACTCTAATATTTCTGGGGGGACTCTTTGGAGGAATGAATGTTATCAAAGGGCAGGCTTTTTATGGTACTACAGGACTACTTCATGCACCTACTGCCGTTATGCAGAAAGATAAAACCGTTATGCTGGGAGGAAATATGCTTGATGTAAATATACTTTCCCGATATTGGGTGAGAAGTGAATATCATCCTATACCTATAACTATTATATAAATTGTACTTTGTTTCCTTGGCTGGAAGTGAGCATATACTTGTACGTTGGTAAAGGGGATACATGGTTCTTCTTATTGGCCTCAGCAAACTTGGGGCAGGTTTACCAATCAGGACAGATCGTTTCATTTCCGGTTGAGGGCATGGAAAGAAGGCTGGTGGAAGGCTTGGACGCCTCAGATAGTGATTGGTGCGAATGATCCGGGAAGCATTCTTCAAATGGAGGTGGAGACATAGATTGGGGGGGCGGTGGTAGCGGAAACCACAATTACTTGACACGTTATTATCTGGCGGCAACGAAAACATGTTGAATTTAGTGGAATAGGTACAGTGGGGGGCATGTAGCTTGGGTTATCGGTAAAGCTATGAGTGATGTGCATTATAGCCGTCTTGCTGCAGGGGTAAACTTTCATTTTGGCATGAAGGGCGAAGGTTTCTGGCAGAAAGCTCTGAATGGATTTAATCTGATGGCGGAAGTGTGTCCCGGACATGCGGAAGATCTGCATACAGCAACTTATACTGTGAATGTGGGTGGAACTTATTCAATATGGAAAGACCATATCAATCTTATTGCTGAACTGAATGACGGTAAATTTTTTTAGCGGAGGTATATTCTTTAAATTACATCTCAAATAACTGACTTGATTTCTAGTGGATGAAGCATTATAAGAATAGCCGGAATCACTTGGAAAAAGTAGTTCCGGCTATTCTTATATAACGATATTTGTATGTCCTGTTTTTATTATCCTACAATGTATTTAGCATTCTTGCCGCTTATTTTACGAATGAATACACAAGCAGCCACGATACGCCAAATGCCACGATTGCGGCAGCGGGAATTTGTAAAGGCACGGGAACACCGATATTGCGCATCAGGACTACACCCGGACCTGTGAAAAAATAATGTATCATATAGATGCCAAAACCACATACGGTCAAGTTTGCCAGCATACGCTGGATCAGTTCTGAGCGTACTTTTACTTTCTTGGCTATGAGGAAGAAGGGGATAGTCATCATAATCACATTCAAAGAATTATAGGTGAAGAACAGTTCCAACATTTCATCAGTGCATTGTGGTAATGCGGTCATGTGGCGGAAACCGAAGAATGTGACCATGTAACCTGCCAGAAACATGGGGATACAGACTGACAGTGTCTTACTCCATGACCAGTCGTGGTTGCGCAGATAGTGTCCCAATAGCAAGTACCCGTTGAATCCGGCAAAATAATAGAGCATATTGAACGAGTTCCACGCACAGCCTCCCCAAATGTATGGGGATACGAACTGATAATAATAAGGTAACAAGCCGGTTATTCCCCATGCGACAAGAAACCATAGTTTGGCTTTCTCCGAGGCCTTTTCTACCCATGCGGAGAAAATAGGAAGGTATAGATATAATCCGATAAGCAGATAGATATACCACATATGTACGTCTAATAAAGAGAAATTGAGAGGCATTTCTGCTATATAACCCAATGATACGTTGAGTGACTGACGGGCGGCTTCTTCACCGCTATAAGGGAAAAAGTCAAGGATTATTTCAGGATTAAGTCCCAACAATCCTGTAAACCAGGGAAATAAATTATAAATGACACTCCAGATAAGGAACGGCCAGAATACACGGCTGATTCTTTTTTTGTAGAAAGCGGATATTTCGCCACGTACGGGGAGCAGCAATGCTCCTGTAATCATGACAAACAGTGGGACACACGGACGGAGAAAGGCTCCGTAGGCGGCTCCCCAGAATTTGATTTCATCAATGTTGGCTGGCGGTTCGCCGGGGTAAAAGTTGAACGGGTCTGCACTATGGCAGCAAACTACGGTGAACATGGCTACCAAACGAACGACATCCAGCCATACCACATGTTTTCTTGTGGTGTTCATAGCAATAGGTTGATTCATAATTTAATTTTTGATTTGACAGGCATAAAGGTACGCTTTCTCTGAGGATTATTTCTTGCTTTGGAACAAAAAATAAAAAAGAACTATCCGCAATCATACTACAAAATGAGAATCCTCACTGCAAGAGTCACAATCATTTGTCTTTTGCAGGGGGAGGAATTCTATTTAGGGTTAGAGGGTTATTTTAGTCCTCTGTTCTTTAACAAGGGATCAATACCGGGTTCTTTGCCACGGAAATTGACATACATGTCCATCGCATCGTCAATGCAGCCGGGAGTGAGGATATATTTGCGGAACTTTCCTGCTACTTCTTGATTAAAGATATCGCCTGTTTCCTTGTATGCCTCGTATGCGTCACAATCCAGCACTTCTGCCCAAATATAACTATAGTAACCGGCAGTATATCCACCACCCATGGTGTGGTTGAAATAAGTGGTGCGATAGCGTGACGGAATTTGTTTCAGCAATCCGCGCTTACCTAATGTTTCTGCTTCGAACTGCATAACGTCCATATCATCGGGAATTTCTTTTAATACATGATAATCCATATCCAGCAGGGAAGCAGCTAAATATTCAGCCGTAGCGAAGCCTTGTCCGTATTTGCCACTCTTGTCCATTTTTTCAACCAGTCCGGCAGGAATAACTTCACCTGTCTGATAATGTTTGGCATATACATTCAATACCTCCGGTTCAAAAGCCCAATGCTCATCTATCTGTGACGGCAGTTCTACAAAATCACGCGGAACACTAGCCACACCATAATAATGTACATCTTTGAAAAGATTATGTAAAGCGTGTCCGAATTCGTGGAACAAGGTATTCGCTTCATCTGCACTGAGCAAAGCGGGTTGTCCGGCTGCCGGTTTGGTAAAGTTGCATACCACGGTTACTACAGGAGCCACTTTCTTGCCGTCCTTGTAGGTCTGTGAACGATAGCTTCCGCACCATGCGCCACCTTTCTTGCTGGCACGCGGAAAGAAGTCCATATAGAGTACACCTAGATGAGAACCGTCTTTGTCCTTACATTCGAATGCCTGTGCATCGGGATGAGGGAGGGGAAGATTGTCCAGCTGGGTGAAAGTGATACCGTACAGTTTGTTGGCAACATAGAACACACCGTCACGTACGTTTTCCAGTTTCAGATAAGGACGTACCTGATTTTCATCCAAGTCGAATTTGCTTTCTTGGCTCGGTCTGCATAATAACGCCAGTCCCAACCTTCGGCTGTGAAGTTTTTCCGTCTTTCTTTATTTCGGCATTGATATCTGCCAGTTCTTCTTTGGCTTTGGACAGAGTAGGTGTCCAAATCTGGTCTAATAATTTATATACGGCATCCGGTGTTTTCGCCATACGTTCTTCCAGTGCAAAGGAAGCATAGTTTCATATCCCATCAGCTTGGCTTTTTCCAGACGGGCTTTGAGCAGTTTGCGTACCACTTCCTTGTTGTCGTATTCATTTCCGTTATTTCCTCTGTTAATTGTATCCTTTGAATATCTTTTCACGCAGGTCTCGGTTATCGGCATATTGCAGGAAAGGCATGACGCTGGGATTATGCAGGGTGAAAATCCATTTGCCTTCCATGCCTGCTTCTTTAGCTGTTTCGGCAGCACTGGCAATCAGGTTTTGGGGTAATCCGGCTAAGTCTTCTTCTTTGTCCACGATCAATTGGAAAGCATTGGTTTCCTTCTGCATATTTTGGCCGAAGGTGAGCTGTAACATGGAAATCTCACTATTTAATTCACGCAGTTTTTTTTGACTGTCGGCATCCAGTTGGCACCTCCACGTACAAAATCTTTATAGGTTTCTTCCAACAACTTCTTTTGCTCTTTGTCCAAATTGCCGGGATTTTCATAGACAGCTTTAATACGTGCAAAGTTTTTCATTTAAGGCGATGTCATCGCTGTGTTTTGATTGTAGTGGAGAGAGTTCACGGCTCAGTGCGTCCATTTCATCATTGGTATTGGCGCTTTTCAGTCCGTAGAATACGGTGCTGACTTTACGAAGTAACGCTCCGCTTTGATCCAGTGCTGCAATGGTATTCTGGAAAGTGGCGGGTTCGGGGTTGTTTACTATAGCGTCAATCTCTTTCTGTTGTTCTTCCATGCCCTGCAAAAAGGCGGGTTTGTAATGTTCCATCTTGATTTGGTCGAAAGGAGGAACCTGGAAGGGAGTTGTGTACTCTGAAAGGAATGGATTTTCGGTAGGGGCTGCCTGTTTCCCTTGCGAACCGCAACCGCTTAATATGGCAACCGCACAGGCTGCCAAAAGAATGTGTTTCATAATAATTTGTTTTATATAGGTGATAATGCAAAGATAGTAAAATAAGGCAAATTCCAATAAGTTTGAAGCGTAGAACTATTTGTTTGTTTTCATAGTCTGTCTAATTATCATACATTATTGTCTAATAATTAGACAGACTGTTTCTTTTTGTTATTTTGCAATGTGTTGTTAATCAGTCATTTGTTTGCGTGGCACGGTTTTGGCATTTATATTATAGAGAACGAATTATAGAAACTTTAGTTTCTTATACACTTTATGGGAAGTAACGTTGTGAAACGGGACTTCTCTCTTTTAAAATAATAATAATTAAAAACACGAAATATGAAACAGATTTATTATGTCATTCAGGCTTTGATACATGGACGTGGAGCTAATATTATAAAAGTCGTTTCGTTAGGCTTGGGCCTGACTATGAGTATTCTGCTTTTCTCAAGAGTTGTGTATGAGCAGAGTTTTGATACTTGTTTTAAGGATCATGATAAATTATACCAGTTGTGGAATATATGGACAGTAAATGGAGAGCCTTTTCCTCCGAGTGAGTTCATTATCGGTGCAGCTGCCGGAGGCATACTGGATGCAATGCCGGAAATTGTGGAATCGGCGGCAAGTACAGGCTCGTGGCCGGTTTCGGCACCTATTTATAACGGGAGTGTCCGCTTTGATGATTTTAAAGTTGCTGCTGATTCATTGTTTTTTCAGACAATGGGTATTGAGGTCTTGAGTGGTGATCCGGTACGTGAATTGCAGCAAAAAGATGTAATTTTCCTGAGTAAAGATTTGGCGGATAAAATGTTTGGCGGTGAGAACCCGATTGGTAAAATAATTAGTTTCAATAAGGAAATTGAGTTGACAGTCAAAGGAACGTATGCTGCTTTACCTGAGAATTGTACTATGCGACCGAAGGCTGTCATTTCCTTGCCTTCTATCTGGAGCCGCCGGATAGGAAATTATTCATGGGACGGTGGGGACAGCTGGAAAGAATATATCCGGTTGAAGCAGGGATATTGATTTGGATGAATTGGAACAAGCGTATTGATATGGTAGTACAGCAACATATTCCCAGAAGTGATAAGTTGGGAATCACTGTCATGGCAAAACCTGTTCGGGATACGTACCGTGGATATGATGAAGTGAAAAGAATGCGTAATATTATGCTTATTTTAGGTATATCTATTTTGTTTATCACGACATTGAATTATGTGTTGATTTCTATTTCTTCATTGAGCCGGCGTGCCAAAAGTATTGGTGTTCATAAATGCAGCGGAGCGGGAACGGGTACTGTTTTTGGTATGTTTATGTGGGAAACCGGTATTATTATTTTGCTTTCATTGTTTTTGATGGTTTTTTTAATGTTTAATTTCCGGGAATTTGTGGAAGATACTACAGCTGCTAAACTGGAGTCTCTTTTTGCGGTGGAACGTATTTGGGTGCCTTTTGGAGTGACTGCTGTCTTATTCCTCATTGGTGGTGTGCTGCCGGGACGAATTTTTTCAAAGATACCGGTCACACAGGTTTTCCGGCGTTATACAGAGGGTAAGAAAGGATGGAACGTCCGTTATTGTTTATCCAATTTGCAGGAGTGGCTTTTATATGTGGATTGATGTGTGTAGTGATGCTCCAGTATCATTATGTTATTAATAAAGATCCGGGTTATAATCCTGAGCGGGTAGTGATTGGCGTTAATAATGCACCGGATGCTAAAGCCCGGCTTGCTGCCCGTCACTTTTATGAGGGGCTTCCATACGTGGAAGCATTGACTTCGGCAACTAGCTATCCGTCTAATGGATATAGCGGGCAGATGATACCGGATGAGAAAGGAACGAGTCTTTTTTCCAGCCGTTATGATTTTACTCAGGAGAATTATGTAGCTTTTATGGGAATGGTCATACAGCAAGGGCGTGTGCCTCGTGAATCCGGTGAGGTGGCAGTGAATGAGGAATTTGTACGGAGAATGCATTGGGGAAAAGATGTTTTAGGTAAGAGTATACAGACAGAAGAAGGCCGTGTCAAAATAGTAGGTGTGATTAAAGATTTTAATATTGGCGGATTCTACTCAGAGCTGAAACCGTTTGTCTTGCATCATCATCCCAAAGATTTGCTGATCTTGTTTATCTCCGTCTGAAGGAACCCTTTGGTGAGAATCTTCAGAAACTGAAGCGTGATGCTGCCGAAGCTTTTCCTAATCAAACAGTCGGCTTTGAAAGCTTGGAACAAAAAATGGCGGATAGTTATAATTCCGTTCGTGTATTTCGTAATGCGACTTTATTGGCGGCAATTGCCATTTTGTTTATTACTTTGATGGGACTGATAGGCTATATTAATGATGAATTACAGCGACGTTCGAAAGAAATTGCTATTCGTAAAGTGAATGGAGCTGAGTCATTTGCGATATTGGAAATGTTGGTGCAAGATGTTCTTTGGATTTCTTTCCCGGCTGTAGTCGCAGGTACACTAGGGGCATGGTATGTAGGTGGTTTATGGATGGAACAGTTTGCTGTGACTGTAGGTTCGCTTGTTCCTTATTATGTATGTGTAGCTATCGTGGTCTTGATATTGATTGTCAGTTGTGTCATTTCCAAAACATGGCGCATTGCCAATGAGAATCCAGTAAAGAGTATTAAATCAGAATAAAGATCAATAGAACAAACAATTAAAATTTATTATTATGATACAGATTGAAAATTTAAGTAAGGTATTTCGTACTTCAGAAGTAGAAACAATTGCGTTGAATCATGTAAACATAGAGGTGAAAGAAGGAGAGTTTGTAGCTATTATGGGACCATCAGGTTGTGGAAAATCCACCTTATTGAATATCCTTGGTCTGTTGGACAATCCTACTGAAGGCAGTTACAAGTTGCTGGGCAATGAAGTAGCCAATCTGAAAGAAAAAGAACGCACCCGCCTGCGTAAAGGTGTAATAGGTTTTGTATTTCAAAGCTTTAATCTGATAGACGAACTGAATGTTTTTGAAAATGTGGAATTACCGTTGACTTATCTTGGAATCAAGGCTAGTGAACGTAAGGAGCGTGTTCTGGAAATTTTAAAGCGAATGAACTTGAGTCATCGTGCCAAGCATTTCCCGCAACAGCTTTCCGGCGGTCAACAACAGCGTGTGGCTATTGCCCGTGCTGTGGTTACTAACCCTAAATTGATCCTCGCCGATGAGCCTACCGGTAATTTGGACTCAAAGAACGGTGCTGAAGTAATGAATCTATTGACCGAACTTAACAAGGAGGGGACTAGTATTGTCATGGTAACTCACTCTCAGCATGATGCCGGATTTGCTCATCGTGTCATTCATTTGTTTGACGGTAGTGTAGTGGCGAACATTAAAGAATAATAATGAAAGGGTGGTTGTAATGAAACAAATCTATTATGCAATACAATCGACATTACACGGCCGTGGAAGCAATGTGACAAAAGTCATATCGCTTTCATTAGGCTTGACTATTGGTGTTCTGCTTTTTTCACAAATAGCATTTGAACTCAATTATGAAAAATGTTACCCTGATGCCGACCGATTGGTGTTGGTACGTGGAGGAGGAGAGAATGTAAAGACTGGAGAGAAAGGAGAAGGATATGATGATAGCTTGTTTGCTCCGATGGCAGAAGCATTCCGCAGTGATTTGTCACAATGGATTGAAAATGCTACAGTCATTTTCAATTTTGAGACATTAAATGTATTCAAGGATGGTCATAAGCTGAAAGACGTAAACTACGCTTATGTAGATACTTGCTATTTCCGTACTTTCGGCATCAAAGTATTGAAAGGGAATCCTGAGGAATTGCAAAGGGCAGGGAGCATATTCGTTTCTGAAACTTTTGTTCGTGATGTCTTTGGTGGACAGGACTGTGGGACAAAAATTATCTTTGGATAAACAGCATGAACTGACAGTCCGTGGTGTTTATCAGGATACTCCGGAAAATACGGCCTATCATTTTGATTTGTAGCTCCCATTTATGCCGGAGGTGGTTATATAGGGGGTGGAACATGGGGGCGTAATGACATTTATTATACTATTCTCCGTTTGCGCGATGGGGTGGACAGGGAAGAAATCAATCGTCAGATATACAAGGCTATGCAAAAATATTATCCTGATTCTGCTGATGATGAATGGAGAAATTTTTATGATGCACAGCCATTGCCCGAAATTCATCTGGATGACTCAAATACCGCACTCGCCTTTACATTTATGGTTTTTTGGGCTTTGCCATATTTTTTGTGGCAATCATGAACTATGTATTAGTAGCTATTGCTACCATGAGCCGCAGGGCAAAAAGTATAGGTGTGCATAAGTGTAGTGGTGCCAGTGCAATCAATATTTTCAGTATGTTCCTTTTTGAGACGGGGATTGTGGTATTGATGTCCGTTATAGTGGCCCTCTTTATTATTTTCAATACCAAAGATCTGATAGAAGATTTACTTTCGGTGCAGTTGTCCTCACTCTTTACATTGGAAACTTTATGGGTTCCGATGCTCATTGTTTTTGTACTGTTCATAGTAGCCGGAGTGCTGCCGGGAAGATTGTTTTCACGCATTCCTGTCACTCAAGTTTTTCGTCGTTACACAGATGGGAAAAAGGGGTGGAAGCGTTCTCTTTTATTTGTACAATTTATGGGGGTATCTTTTGTGATGGGGATTTTGTTAGTATCTTTGATGCAGTATCATCATCTGATTAATAGTGATATGGGTATCCGTACTCCAGGATTGGTGGAGGCGGAAACATGGATGTCACCCGAAGAAGCAGAGAATATGGTTAACGATCTTCGTCGTCAACCCATGGTGGAAAATGCCACCCGTTCTATGCATGGTGTTCTGGGAGAATATTGGACTCGTGGGCTGATTGATAATAGTGGCAAGCGAATAGAAACCTTGATGTATAATCCTTGTGATAAGAATTATGCTGAAACCATGGGGATTACTATTATTGAAGGGAAAGATATGCAGAATGAGGGAGATGTATTGGTCAACGAAGAAGTAGTGCGGCTGATGAAATGGACAGATGGGGCAGTAGGCAAACGGTTGAATGATTTTGATAAAGCCGGAACCATTGTTGGTGTATTCCGTAATGTGCGCAATACGTCTTTTCTTTATAAGCAGTTTCCCGTGGCTTTGGTTTATAGTCATAATACCAGTCACACTTTTGATGTACGTTTAAAGCAGCCATACGATGAGAGTTTGAAAAAGCTGAACGAATACATGGAGCAGGTGCATTCCACTAAGGCATTGGAATTTATTCCGATAGATACCATGCTGAAGGAAATCTATCGCAATGTATATCGTTTTCGTAATTCTGTATGGATTACTTCTACTTTTATTTTGCTTATTGTTGTTATGGGGTTGATAGGTTACGTGAATGATGAAACACAACGTCGCAGTAAGGAAATAGCTATCCGTAAGGTGAATGGTGCTGAAGCTTCGACTATTCTTCGGTTGCTGTCCCGTGATATATTATATGTTGCTGTCCCATCGGTCTTGATGGGAATTGTAGTATCGTACTTTACAGGAAAGGCTTGGTTGGATCAATTTGCCGAAACGATAGATATGAATGCGTTGTATTTTGTCGGAACAGCATTGGTGATTATCGCTCTGATAGTGGTGTGTGTCGTTGTTAGAGCTTGGCGTATTGCTAATGAGAATCCGGTAAAGAGTATTAAAGTTGAGTAGTGTATTTGGAAAAAGGAGAGCGGGATGATATGTGTTGGGTATCATCCCGCTTTTTTCTTTTTACCTGATTCCTGTGAAATTTACATTGACACCATCCAATGTGCCTTTTAAGAAGTTTCCGGCCAACCATATATTTTCAAAATATGAAATGTCACTGGGACCGTAAACCATACGGATACATGTCTGTGCGCTGTTATCCCATCTCCATTCAAAATTGTATCTGTCTTCGGTTACATAGCCGTTTCGATGTTCTATTTGTATGATGTCTGTGCCTGTTCTATTTTCGTAAAAGTCTAGTCGTTGTGTGTAGTATTCACCGTCTTGTTCCAAGTTTCCTGCCAGGTCCGGCTGCATAGTTCCCGAGTGGTTCTGTAATATATTTCGCTGTAATCATCATCATCGTACCAACTTTCTATGGATACTTCACAGGAGGTTAGGTTAACCATTATTATCAGTACAACTACCATTCCGAAGTATTTCAGTATTTTTGTTCTCATATCCGTTAATTTTAAAATTTGTTTTTCTTATGTCACAAAGATAAGTGGAGGGAATGATACAATAAACGGAATATTCCTATTTGTAAAGGAGAGTTTCCCTATTTGTAATAGGAAAATTCCTATGGTGAGGAGAGGGGAATAAGGTCTGTCTTATTTCTTTTACTATTAAACTGTAAGTTACAAAAAGAGGCTGTCCATTGGTGAGACAGCCCTGATAATTTCCGAAAAATGATAATAGGATATTTCTATATATTTTTAATTATCCTTGTTTGGGTATTATCTGCGTTTTTTTGAAGAAAGAAGTGGTGCTTCCTGTACTTGCTTCATTACTCTCAAGAGATTACCTCCCCCAAATCTTTCCTTAAGTCTTCTTCTGTATATCCTTTTTCAATCATTTTTATGGTCAGATTAATTAAGTCATTATCTCCTCTACATCCTTGCAGACCACCACCGCCATCAAAGTCTGTACCTATTCCTACATGGTCTATGCCGGCTACTTTAATCATGTGGTCCAAATGTTCGACTGCATCACAAATGGATGCGGCTTTTGTTTTTTTATTGATATAGGCATCGAGGAGACATAACTGTGCCACTCCGCCATTTTTCGCTAGGGCACGGAGTTGTTCGTCTGTTAGATTACGGTCATGGTCGCATAAAGCCTTTGACGAGGAATGAGAGGCGATGATAGGTTGTGCACTATATTTTATCACATCCCAGAAAGTACCTTCACTGGCATGTGATATGTCTATCATAATACCTAACCGGTTCATTTCCTTCACTACCTCACGACCAAACTGTGTCAGTCCTTGAGTCGCATCTTCCGTATGAGTGGACGAATGGCAAATATCGTTATCATAAGAATGGCAGAGAGTTATATAATTAACTCCCATCTGTTTGTATTTTTTTATATTTTTTAAGTCCTTGCCGATGGCGTAACCATTCTCGATCCCTATAAAGAAAGCTTTCTTGCCTTCATTCTTTAAACGTACCAAATCCTCTTCCGTAAGGGCGATGCCACAAAAATCTTTGTATTGCTCTACTTCGTCATAAATGGATTGAATTAATCGGGTGGTGCTTTCTACGGCTTTTTGTGAAGATGCGTCATCCCGTTTCCCCTGCCATATAAATGCGGCTAGGAACTGTGCGTCCAATTTGCCTTCCTCCATTTTGGGGATGCTGACCATGTTGTCTTTTCTCAGGCCTACACTGTAACCGTTTTTAAACCAAAGAGGAGTGTCTGTATGAGTGTCAATGGAAAGGATACGGCTATGGATATCTTTGGCCAGATTAAATGTGTCAGCCTTATTCACCAGAAATTTAAATAATTTATGCATGGTGGTATCTCCGGCAGCTGTAAATATTTCCGGATGAAATTGCACACCTATCATTTGTCGTATGGGATAAGCTTCTATAGCTTCCGCTATGCTGTCGGGTGCCCAAGCCGTGATTTTGAATCCCGGTGCCAATTTCTGGATAGCCTGATGATGGAATGTATTGACTTGCAGCACTTCTTGTCCTGTAATGTCTGCCAACTTGCTTCCCTTTATGATGGATATCGGATGGGTGGTGGTAGTGCCGGATTCTTTTTGGCGATGGTTGACACTTGAAGGATGTTGCGTGGGCAGATCTTGATATAAAGTTCCACCGAAAGCTACATTCATTAATTGTAGTCCCCTGCAAATTCCTAATATGGGAATATTCCGATCTGCGGCCATTTTCAGCACCATCAAGTCGAAGGTATCCCGGGCGGGACTTACTTCTTCCAGTTTTTCATAAGGAAGGTCGCCATAATACATTGGTTGGATGTCTTCTCCACCTGTAAAGACAATTCCGTCCAGCCGGGATACAATTTGACGCAGTATTTCTACATTATCCGTTACAGGTATCATGTAAGGAATTCCTCCAGAGAGAATGACTGACTGTACATATGCCGTGTTTACGGCTGTCCGTTTCGGACTTATATCTGTGGAAATTCCAATCAGGGGAAACCTTTTTATTTCGGGAATCAATTCGGAATCCACTTTTTGATTCAACCGGACGAGTGCTTCGGACAAAGGATCCTTTTGACTTTTTTGTGCTTGTACATGGCAACATCCCAAAGCTAACAGTAATACTAAGAGGCATTTGTTTTTCATATGAATATAGATTTTGTCTTGCAGGCAAATGTATAAACTATGTTTTTATTGAAAAAATAAAATGCCATAAAAATAGAGTAGGAGGTACTTATTCCAAGCACCTCCCACCTTTATATTCAGAAAATATTCAATTTACTTCATATCTTCAACAGCAGCCTGAGCCGCCGCCAGTCTGGCGATAGGCACGCGGAACGGAGAACAAGACACATAGTTCAAACCAACTTTGTGACAGAATTTCACTGATGAAGGCTCACCACCATGCTCACCGCAGATACCGCATTTCAAATCAGGACGAACTGAACGGCCTTTATCTACAGCCATTTCAATCAGCTGGCCCACACCATTTTGGTCGAGTACTTGGAACGGGTCTACTTTTAGAATCTTCTTTTCCAGATATACCGGCAAGAAAGAAGCAATATCGTCACGGGAATAACCGAAGGCATCTGGGTCAAGTCATTGGTACCGAATGAGAAGTATTCTGCACGGCTGGCAATGCGGTTGGCTGTCAGCGCAGCACGCGGAATTTCAATCATGGTACCTACCTTGAACGGAATTTCCATACCTTCTTTTTCAAATAATGCTGCTGCTGCATCACGGATCACCTTTTCCTGAGCTTCGAATTCATACAGGATACCGGTCAAGGGAACCATAATTTCGGGATGCGGATCATATCCTTCTTTCTTCAGTTCAATTGCAGCACCTAGAATCGCTTGAGTCTGCATCTCTGTGATTTCGGGATAGGTGTTACCCAAACGACAGCCGCGGTGACCTAACATCGGATTGTGTTCACACAGGCTTTCCACACGTTTTTTGATTTCCTGTACGGTTACGCCCATTGCCTTAGCCATTTCTTCCTGACCTTTTGCATCATGGGGAACGAACTCATGCAAAGGAGGATCGAGCAGACGAACATTTACCGGACATCCGTCCATAGCCTTGAAGATACCTTTGAAGTCGGCTTTTTGGAAGGGGAGCAATTTAGCCAATGCTTTTCTACGTCCTTCTACATCCGGTGACAGGATCATCTCACGCATAGCGACAATCTTTTCAGCATCAAAGAACATGTGTTCCGTACGGCAAAGACCGATACCTGAAGCACCAAAAGCGCGGGCCACTTCCGCATCATGCGGAGTATCAGCGTTAGTGCGGACATTCAGCTTTGTGTATTTGTTGCAAAGATCCATCAATGCAGCGAAATCGCCTGAAACTTCGGCTGCTTTGGTTTCCACTTTACCTTTATATACTTCACCGGTAGTACCGTTCAGAGAGATGAAGTCACCTTCTTTTAAAGTAATACCTTCAATTTCTACGGTACGTGTCTTATAATCTACATTGATAGCACCAGCACCCGATACGCAGCACTTACCCATACCACGGGCCACAACCGCAGCGTGAGATGTCATACCGCCACGTGCAGTCAGGATACCTTCGGCAACGGCCATACCTGCCAGGTCTTCCGGCGAAGTTTCGATACGTACCATGACCACCTTTTTACCATCGGCAGCCCATTTAGCAGCATCATCGGCGAAGAACACAATCTGACCGGTAGCGGCACCCGGAGAAGCGGGCAAACCACGAGTCAAAACTTTCGCTTCTTTCAACGCTTTCTTGTCGAACACAGGGTGAAGCAGTTCGTCTAATTTATTAGGTTCGCAACGCTCCAATGCGGTTTTTTCATCAATCATGCCCTGGCGCAACAAGTCCATGGCGATTTTTACCATGGCAGCTCCGGTACGTTTACCGTTACGGGTCTGCAAGAACCATAATTTACCTTCCTGTACGGTAAATTCCATATCCTGCATGTCGCGATAGTGGTTTTCCAGTTTGGTCTGCAGGGCATCCAGTTCTTTGTAGATTTCCGGCATAGCTTCTTCCATAGAGGGGTATTTGGCTACGCGTTCTTCTTCAGAAATACCTGCACGTTCTGCCCAACGCTGAGAACCGATTTTTGTGATTTGTTGCGGGGTACGGATACCGGCCACAACATCTTCACCTTGTGCGTTGATCAAATATTCGCCATTAAACAAATCCTCACCGTTACCTGCGTCACGAGAGAAGCAAACACCGGTAGCCGAAGTATCACCCATGTTACCGAATACCATGGCTTGTACGCTTACAGCAGTACCCCATTCGGCAGGAATACCTTCCATTTTGCGGTAAAGAATGGCGCGTTCGTTCATCCAGCTGCGGAATACAGCACAAATGGCACCCCAAAGTTGTTCGTATGCACAGGTCGGAAAATCTTGTCCGGTCTGTTCTTTTACAGCAACTTTAAAGCGTTTAACCAGTTCTTTAAGGTCTTCCACTTCCAATTCGTTGTCGAGCTTCACACCTTTTTTCTTCCTTTACTTTTTCGATAATTTCCTCGAAAGGATCGATGTCTTCCTTGTTCACCGGTTTCATACCCAATACCACGTCACCATACATTTGTACGAAACGACGGTAAGAATCCCATGCGAAACGGGGGCGTCCGGTCTTGCGGCTCAAGCCTTCCACCACTTCGTCATTTAAACCTAAATTAAGGATGGTATCCATCATACCCGGCATAGAAGCGCGGGCACCCGAACGTACAGAAACCAGTAACGGGTTCTCTACATCTCCAAACTTGGAATTCATCAGATTTTCGATGTTGGCGATAGCTTTCTCAACATCCGCTTTCAGCAGTTCTACTACTTTATCTTTACCTAACTCATAATATTCGCTACAAACTTCTGTGGTGATTGTAAATCCCGGAGGTACGGGAACACCGATTAGATTCATTTCAGCCAGGTTAGCGTCCTTTTCCACCAAGCAGTATTTCTCATGTCTTGCTTTCCTTCAGCTGTCCATTACCAAAAGGTGTAAACTCTTTTTTTATCCATAATAAATGTATTTAAAGTTAACTCGCTCAAAAAATGTAATCGCAAAACTATACATATTTTAGTTATCTCCAAATCTTTTACTGAAAAAAAATAGTGGAAATTGCAATTTCTACTTTGCAATTTTAATATCTTACGATTTATGAGGCAATATTCAGGGAAAATGCTTAAATTTGTCCCCAAATTAACTTATTCAGAAAAGTGGCTAGAAAGAAGAAAGAACTTCCATTATTAGAGAAGATAACCATAATAGATGTAGCTGCCGAAGGAAAAGCTTTGGCGAAAGTGAATGACCTGGTAGTATTTGTGCCTTATGTAGTGCCCGGTGATGTGGTGGATTTACAAGTGAAGCGTAAGAAAAATCATTATGCAGAAGCTGTGGCTGTGAAATTCCATGAGTATTCTCCTGTGCGTGCAGTACCCTTCTGCCAGCATTATGTATATGTGGTGGTTGTAAGTGGCAGTGTCTGCCATATACAGAACAAATAAAGTATAAGCAAAAGCAGGTGACGGATAATCTGACCCGTATCGGCAAGATCGAATTGCCGGAAATTTCACCTATCATGGGGTCGGAAAAAACGGAGTTTTACCGTAATAAGTTGGAATTTACGTTTTCTAACAAACGTTGGCTGACAGAGGAAGAGGTAAAGGAAGATGTGAAGTACGATCAGATGAACGCCGTAGGTTTCCACATTCCCGGTGCATTTGACAAGGTACTGGCTATAGAAAAGTGCTGGTTACAGGATGATATCAGCAACCAGATACGCAATGCGATTCGTGACTATGCATACGAACACAATTATTCTTTCTTTAATCTGCGTTCTCAAGAAGGAATGCTTCGCAACTTGATGATCCGTACTTCGAGTACGGGTGAGCTTATGGTGTTGCTGCAATGCAAGATTGTGGAAGAGAGCGAAATGGATCTGATGAAGCAACTGCTGGCTTTCGTGGCAGAACGTTTTCCGCAGATTACTTCCTTATTATATGTAGTCAATAACAAATGCAATGATACCATTAACGATCTGGAGGTAATGGTGTTCAAAGGCAACGATCATATTTTCGAGGAAATGGAGGGGTTGCGCTTCAAGATAGGAGCAAAATCATTTTATCAGACTAATTCCGGACAGGCGTATAATCTTTATAAGGTGGCCCGTAATTTTGCCGGATTGACCGGTAAAGAATTGGTGTATGATCTTTATACAGGACTGGAACCATAGCCAACTTTGTTTCACGCCAGGCAAAGAAAGTGATTGGTATCGAATATGTGCCTGAAGCAATAGAAGATGCTAAAGTGAATTCGGCAATTAATGGCATTGACAATACCTTATTTTATGCCGGTGACATGAAGGATATCCTCACTCAGGAGTTTATCAACCAACATGGTCGTCCTGATGTTATAATCACTGATCCTCCGCGTGCCGGAATGCACAATGATGTGATTAATACAATTCTTTTTGCTGAACCTCAGCGGATTGTGTATGTTAGCTGTAATCCTGCCACCCAGGCACGTGATTTGTCTTTGTTAGATGCCAAATACAAGGTGATGGCCGTGCAACCCGTAGATATGTTCCCTCATACGCATCATGTGGAAAATGTGGTGTTGCTGGAAAAAAGAGGATAATCCGGATAGTTCAATTATAAATTGTTTAAACAGTAAATAGAATTATGTCAAGAGGTAAGAATAGTGATTCCGGCAGCCAAAGGCGAGAAGTGTTGCCCGATATACTATATATAATGTGACGGAGCCCGCTGAGCTGATGGATTTTCTGATGCGGAAAATGGCGGGAATCAGTCGTAGCAAGGTAAAGGCGTTGCTTGCCAACCGCGTGATTTTGGTAGATAATGTGATTACTACCCAATATAATTTCGCATTGAAACCAGGTATGAAAGTGCAGATATCCAAGGTGAAGAATAATCGTGAGTTTAAACATCCGATGCTGAAACTGGTATACGAGGATGCTTATATCTTGGTGGTGGAAAAGAAGGAGGGACTGCTTTCTGTCAGCACAGAACATCAGAAGGAGCGTACTGCACAACATATTTTGAATGAGTATGTAAAACGTTCACATCGTTTCAACCGCGTATTTGTAGTACATCGTCTGGACCGTGAAACTTCGGGGTTGATGATGTATGCCAAAGATGAAAAAACCCAGAATACTTTACGTGATAATTGGCATGATATTGTGACGGACCGCCGTTATGTGTCTATCGTTTCTGGTGATATGGAGAAAGATTACGGTACTGTAGAGTCTTGGTTGACCGACCGGAAATTGTATGTCAGTTCCAGTCCTGTAGATAATGGGGAAGGTAAGTTTGCGGTCACTCATTATAAAACAATAAAGCGGGCCAATGGATATTCATTGGTGGAGTTGGATTTGGAAACAGGACGTAAGAATCAGATTCGTGTGCATATGTTGGATTTAGGTCACCCTGTTGTTGGTGACCGGCGCTATGGCAGTGAGTGTGATCCTTTAGGACGATTGGCGTTACATGCCTTCAAGTTATGTTTCTATCATCCGGTAACAAAAGAGTTGATGGAGTTTGAAACTCCTTATCCTACGGCATTTAAAGGATTAATGCAGAAAAAATAGAAAATTTCTTCTGTTAAAATTAAATATAAGGCTTCTTTGCTTTTATTTTGGGCAGAGGTTAAGAATAAAAAAGCAATATCCATCCATTTACCAAACTGTAGACGGATGGATATTGTTGTTTTTAGAGATTTGGCTGTTTCATTATTAAACTGCCTTTCTTAATGCAAGAATGGTCAATGTAGTCCGATTTCCCAATGTTGTATTGATGAATAAAAAGGCTGAAATTCAAGATAAATTTGATTCAGCCTCTTTATTATTGTATCGGCGAAGTGATATTGAATAAAAGAGTTTTTTCAATAGATGTGATCATATAAAATCTCTAACGCACGTATGTCTACATGAAGCTACGCATATGTATGTACGGGTTTGTGCGTATGTATGTGAGTGTGAATCATATAAATCCCCCAAATATAAGGACGTTTTTAAAAAAGATCAAGAGCTTTTCAAATAACAACAGGAACTTTTTGGAAAAGATAACGAGCTTTTTTAGTTTTGATCTTTTTTATCGATATCGGAACTCTGTAAACTGCTATTTCGTGGAAGTACATCTCTTTCATATGCATTTTTGAAATGAAAAAGTCTGAAAGTACCCTGCTTTATATCAAACAGGAATACTTTATAAAAAAGAATATATAGTTGACAGCAAGCGTATTATGCGAAAATCTGCTTTAAAATATAGTGAGGGTATGAGGGCATAAGTGAGAGCAAATTATTTTTACTATAATCATGTAAGCTATTTATAATTAGATTGTTATATGTAAAATGAGAGCATGAGGCATAAGCATTCCAGAATAATAATGAGTATGATGTTGGTTTGCTGGAATAAAAATGATACCGACTTATCACAAGCCGGTATCACGAAAAAATAATCACTTTATTATTTTGTAATCATCCACTTTGTGCGCTCACAAAGCACGGGGAATAAAAAGTTATTTATATACTAACACTGTAAACAACTACTTTCACAAGCTATTGTTTACTCACCTAATAAAAGGTAGCTTAACAAATATCACTTAATGTTCATTTTTGTTTGACATTACAAAGGTAACACAAAAATTGAAAATTATACTATATAGTTCTAATAACGGATAATATTGCGGTAATTTAGGCGTTATTTGAGCCATTTATCTAACCAACTAAAGAAAGTGCGTTGCCATAACACCCCATTTTGCGGTTTCAATACCCAATGATTCTCATCCGGATATAATAAAAGTTCGGCCGGAACACCGCGCAATACAGCTGCATTGAACGCCGACATACCTTGTGAAGCAAGAATTCTATAATCCTTTTCACCGTGAATGCAGAGAATGGGAGTGTCCCATTTATCAACGAAACGATGGGGAGAGTTGGCAAAGGTACGTTGTGCCGTTGCATTGTTTTTGTCCCAATATGCACCACCCATATCCCAGTTGGCGAACCACATTTCTTCTGTTTCCAGATATTGCTGCTCCATATTGAATATACCATCGTGTGCGATAAATGCTTTAAAACGTTGTCATGGTGTCCCGCCAGCCAATAGACGGAGAATCCGCCGAAGCTGGCACCTACGCATCCCAAACGATTAGTATCTACATATGGTTCTTTTGAAATATCATCTATGGCTGACAAATAGTCTTTCATACATTGACCTCCATAGTCACCGCTAATTTGTTCCAACCATTCCATGCCGAATCCAGGTAGCCCACGACGATTCGGAGCAATGATAATATAATCGTTGGCTGCCATAATCTGGAAGTTCCAGCGGTAGCTCCAGAATTGGCTGACGGGACTTTGCGGGCCACCTTCACAGAATAATAAAGTAGGATACTTCTTGTTTGCGTCAAAATTGACGGGATAGATCACCCATGAAAGCATTTGCTTGCCATCGGTAGTTTTGGTCCATCTTTCCTCCACTTTGCCCAAATTCAGCTGTTTAAAGATGTGATCATTCTCGTGTGAGAGTTGCGCCACTTGCCCGTCGGCAGGAGTGAGGGTGTAGATTTCATCGGCGGCACTGATAGAGTGACGTTTGGTAATTATTTTATCGCCCGCCATGGCTACTGATCCGTAGTCATACATGCCATCAGTCAGTTTTTTTATATCACCATTCAGATTGGCACTGTATACCATGCTGGTTCCATGCCATACACCGACAAAGTACAGACTTTGCGAATCATTGTTCCAGCAATAGTCATCTACGCCTGATTCAAAACTTTCGGTAACAAATGTCTTTTGACCGTCATCTAAATTGTAGATGCACAGGCGGTTCCGGTCACTTTCGTAACCATCGCGCTCCATGCTTTGCCATGCAATGTATTTGCCGTTGGGGCTGAATTTAGGATTGGTGTCATATCCTTTCATTTCATCTGTTCCATTCGAATCTTTTCCATTCGGTTTGCACAGGTTCAGTGTTGTGCCTTTTTCTATATTATAAAGGTATATATCCGAGTCGTAGATACTGCGTATGCCAATCCTTGCTTTTTCCGGCTGGTGTAAGCTATTTGTTTAGAGTCGTTGCTCCAAGCCAGCTGCTCGATACCTCCGAAAGGTTTCATTGGAGCTTCAAACGGCTCACCTTCCATGATATCGGTGGCTGCTCCCATCATGTTACCATCAAAATCAGCGATAAAAGGATGTGGAATACTTTCTACCCATTCATCCCAATGTTTATACATCAGGTCGTTTACAATGATACCGCTGGCTTTGGGTAGGTCAGGGTAGAGGTCCACAGTGCGTTGGCCGTATTTTATTTGTGAGATGAAAAGAATCTTTTTGCCATCCGGTGAAAAAGAGAATCCTTCTATGTTTCCTTTGAAATCGGAAATGATACGGCGTTCCGTACCGTCAGGATTCATCTCCCAAATTTGGCTGCCACCACTTTCATTGCATAAGAATGCGATTTTTGTTCCGCCTTTTATCCATTGAGGCTCGCTTTCATTCCATGCTGTTTGAGTAAGCAGGGTGTTGTTCTTTCCATCGGCATCCATTACGTAAATTACATGATGGCTTTTGTTTTCGGGAACACTATAATAGGCTACGGTGTAGGCTATCTTTTTGCCATCGGGGGAAATACTCAGACTGCCTATGCGTCCCATTGCCCACAGGGCTTCGGGG
>ENA-OQCX01000456-OQCX01000456.1-human-gut-metagenome-genome-assembly--contig:-NODE-456-length-21258-cov-7.126970_pt1 | contig 21258 bp, 13 predicted proteins | sample MGYA00242762_ERZ504587 | MGnify/ENA primary metagenome ERZ504587 (study PRJEB26092, sample SAMD00036337) | human gut metagenome | host: Homo sapiens | study: EMG produced TPA metagenomics assembly of... | reverse complement strand
ATTGACTGTTCCTGGTCTGGAATATCCATCAGGTCATATACCGTTGCACATTTCTTCCAGATATTCTGAAATAGTTTCCCTGGCTCCTTCATCAAATCCATGCCAGATGTCCTCTGCCACCAGTGTCCCATTTTCCGATACAATAATATCTGCCACGTCCTGACCGTATTCCTCGCTCCGCATCTGGAAGAATCGCTCCCCATGATACGTTTTCATACCCATCGCATACCAGGTGCCTGTATGTCCGTCTGCTTCATACCCTCTTGTAGTTTCAGTGATATGCTGATTTTTCACACCAAGCACCTCTTCCAGTTTTCGGGTACGGATTTCTTTTCTTGCCATATCAATGAATCCATTCAGGACTGCAGGATGACTGCCCACAATATAGTCCCTGTTCAGATCCATTCCCCGACTGATATTTTCCGGAATATCAATGCCATCTGCCCATCGTTTATTGCCATCAGAAAATCTTCCATCATGGGAAAGCTGTTTCAATGTATTTGCCAGAACAAAAGCAACCCGTTCTTCCCCGTATTTCTCGACCACGCTTACTGCAACATCAGGATTTAAACGCATACCATCGAATCCCTCTGTGATTGCCTGTTCGATTGCATTTTTACAGTCAATATTCAGTTTTCTGGAATCCAGGTAAGCATCTACATTTCTCTCCTGCATAGCCTTTTCCAAAGTTCCCATATAACTTCCGGATACGCTTTTACAGGATTGGCATTTAACATCTCGACTCTCTGTGCCACAAAGTCCGGCAGTTCTGTAAACCCAAAGGAATCCACATAGTATGCGGTTAACCTGCCGCCCCGGTTCATAATAATCACATCACTGACTGACATGGAATGCCCGGTAAAATCGTTTGGTCGTTCTATATTAAAACGCTCAAAGAGATTGTCCAGTGTCGTAGCATCTCTCAGTCTTTCACTGTAAACCATCTGATAGTCTTTGCCATCTACGGTAAATCCCATTTCTTTTGCTGCTTCCAGACTTAAAAATTGATACCCTCTTTCTTCCTGCCCGCTGTTGATCTGGTAAATTCCATAGCGGTTTCCATCACTTTCCAGAAGAAGCGTTTCTTTGATTTTTGCCTTTTCTTCCGGTGTCATAACTGTTTCCAGACTTCTCCGGTAATTTTCCCATTCAAATTTCGTCACTCCGAATAACCCATCATGCTTTAAAATATCCAATTCCAGATTCATAACCCTCTGCGACTGCTCCTGACCGCCACTTGCTCCGATCAGCCCATAAACCGTTACTCCCTCATGATGCAGTTCCACTGCCCGTTCCCTGGTAAGTGGAAGCATACTTTCTGAATAAAATCCGGCTTCATGCAATTCTGATAAACCGATCATAGAATCCGGCAGACTGTCAATCTGTTCCTCCACTTCTCCAATCAGTTTTAGTACCGCTTCCCTGTTTCCATCCAGAATAGATTCTGCAAGATTCTCTGCCAGTTTTTCCATTGCATCCCTGTCATCCAGTTTATAAGCAAAATTTACGATAAGATTTCTCTGGTCATTGCTGAAAATTGTCCGTTCCTGTTCCAGACGGTTGATGGTCTGCTCCGCATACTGCATGGCACTCAGTTCTTCTGTCCGCTCCACAGCAGTTACTTCCTGCTCTGGTCTTTCGATCTGAAGTTCCTTGAGTTTTTCCTCAATCTGTCCGATCATATCAGCAGAAATCTTACGGATGGTGTCCATAGAAGCACGAAGCTCTTTCATATTTTTACCGGAAGACCAGCTCGCAATATAGGAAAAGGAATATTCTGATGTATCCAGTCCAAAATGGTTACATACCACATAGGCAACACTTTCTGCTTCCACTTCCCTTGTAAGCTGGTCTTTTACGATGTTCTCTGCTTCCATCTGGTCACGATCATGCAATACTGCATGTACGGTTTCATGCACTGCTGTTTTCATAGTCTGTGCTTCACTCATGCCGGGTTGAACAGCGATATATTTATCAACAAGCTGATAAAAGCCTTTCGTCTCCCCATCAATCTCAATAAAGCGGATAGGAACCGGGGCAACCATTTTTAATGCTTCCATAAAATCATGGTAGATCAGAACATCACCATCCAGTTCTGATACCTCAAACTCTGGAATCGGTTCCCCTGTGGTCTGGCTGACATCAAATACTGTCGTAACCCGGAATCTTGTAATGACACGCTCTACCACTTCTGTTTCCGGCTGTCCATCTTCCCCGATCACAATCTCGCCTGTGTCTGGATCAGTCTTTTCAATCTCCTGTTTCTCTTTATACGGAGCCGGGGCAATGATCTGGATGCCTTTTTCCCCTCTTTTTACCTGCCGGTTGAATTTCTTCTGCCATGCCTGATACCCCGCTACCAGTGTTGCTTCCGGTTTCTGCATAGCGATCAACAATGTATTATTAAAACTGTAATTATGGAACTTTGCCATTGTATTCAGATATTCGGTATACTTTTCTGATGTGAATATTTCTGCAACTCCCTGTTCCAACTGCTCTGTAATCTGCTTTAACTGCTCTTCTCTGTTTGCCATAATCAAATCCTCCATAGAAAAATCCCGTCAAAGCTCTGGTCACTCTGACGGGATACCCTTTATAACTCCTGTTCGTGTTTCTTTTTTGGTTTCTGCTGTGTTTCGCCTGTCTGTTCCTGCTGTTTCTGTTCTTTCAGTCTTTCCAGAATAGACGTTTTATGAACACTGTCAGCAATTCTGTCCTGTCGTTCCTCCGGCACGTTTACTTCCGGGTTTTCCCCGATTCCTTCATCTGCCAGAAGATTTTCTCCCCCTTTCTCATCCATGTTGAGCATGGCATTTAATTCTGCCAGACGTTCCATTTTTTCACTCAGTTCCGCTTCTTTCGGAAATGGCTTCTGTACCTCTTCCTGTGCAGTTTTTAACTGCTGTTGTACTGTTTCCAAATTCTGCTCGGTATCTGCCAGCTTTTTCTCGATTGCAGAAAGTGCATTGTGAATCCTCTGGATATTGCCCAGAGTATCTTTTCCAAACTCAATTTTATAAGAACATTTTCCCTTGATCGTCATGGTATAAGTATTCGACAGAAAATTATATTCTGAAGAAAGTGCAAAACCATAATATTCACCGATCTGCCCGGCTGACTTTACGGACCTCAAACCGGACGCTGCTGAAATGAGTGCAACTCCCGCTTCTTTTTTATCGGTATACAGCTTTCCGCCGACTGTCATTGCAAAGTGGTCATTGTCCTGTAAATCTATTCCTTTTACTACATCTGCATCCACACGCATACCGGCAATTTTCTCCTTCAATGCTGCAATCTGTACTGGGTATCTCTTTGCAATATCTGATTCCAGGCGATAGATCTGACTGGTATGGTTTGCCTTCAAAAGTTTCAGCTTACTTACCTGCACATCCAGATCCATTTTTTCCTTGATGTACTCGTTTCCTGTTGCCAGTGCTTTGATCTCTGCATAGGACAGAGCTGTATCATCTACATCTTCACAGGCACGAACCGGGGATTTACTGGTCATGATCTGCGAAATAAACTTCTGCTTGTTTTCCAGAATCTGCCACATGTACGAATCGAATGTATTTTCCGTTACATACCGGAAGATTTTTACCTTGTCATTCTGATTTCCCTGTCTGAGAATACGTCCCTCCTGCTGTTCCAGGTCAGATGGTTTCCAGGGACAGTCCAGATGATGCAGTGCAAGTAATCTGTCCTGGACGTTGGTACCAGCGCCGAGTTTCGGAGTGGAACCCATCAGGATTCTTACCTGCCCTGCCCTCACCTTTGCAAACAGCTCCGCTTTTCTTACTTCCGTATTGTATTCATGGATAAATGCAATCTGCTCTTTCGGGATTCCCCGTTCCACCAGCTTGTTTCTTACATCATCATACACGTTGAATGTTCCATCATTTTTCGGTGTGCTGAGGTCGCAGAAAATTAACTGGGTAGCCTGTGTATCTTTTCCGTCCTCCCATACCTGGAAAGCATTCTCCACACAGGCATTTACCTTGCTTTCCCCTGCATCTGGAAGCATATCATTTAAAAGCCTCTGGTCTAATGCACATTTTCTTCCGTCGTTGGTAATCTTGAGCATGTTATCTACCCTTGGATCTACCGCACCGCCACGAACCTGTTCTGCACGTTCCGAAAAGGCTTCCACCATTTCTTTCTGTTTCTCACTCGGCTTTAACACTTCATTGATATATTCTGCTTCCGGTACAGGAAGATTCAGCATATCCGCAGTCTGAATATCCGCAGCTTCTTTAAATATGGAGATCAGCTCTGGAAGATTAAAAAAACGGGCAAATCGTGTTTTTGCACGATAACCCGTCCCTTCCGGTGACAATTCGATTGCCGTAACTGTTTCTCCAAAAGTTGCTGCCCACGAATCAAAATGTCCCATTCCCATATTCATTAAAGTATCATACTGGAGGTATCTCATAATGGTGTATAATTCAGTCATACTGTTTGATACGGGTGTTCCCGTTGCAAACGTGATTCCCTTTCCCCCGGTAATCTCATCCATGTATCTGCATTTCATAAACATATCTGAACTTTTCTGTGCATCGGTCTGTGAAATGCCTGCCACATTCCGCATTTTTGTGTATAAAAAAAGGTTTTTGTAATAATGTGACTCGTCCACAAACAGCCTGTCCACGCCTAATTGCTCAAAAGTCACTACATCATCCTTTCGTGTCTGGTCATTCAGTTTTTCCAGTTTTGCTTTCAGGGTTTTCTTTGTTTTTTCCATCTGCTTAACCGTATATTGCTGTCCTGTTTCCTCTTTTGCCGCTTCAATAGAATAGGTAATATCTGCGATCTGGTCTTCCAGCAATACGATCTGTCTTTCCCTGGAAAGCGGGATTTTCTCGAACTGGCTGTGTCCAATAATGACCGCATCATAATCCCCGGTTGCGATTCTGGAACAGAACCGTTTTCTGTTTGCCGGTTCAAAGTCTTTCTTCGTTGCTACCAGAATATTTGCTCCCGGATATAAGCGTAAGAAATCACTTCCCCACTGTTCCAGCAAATGGTTTGGAACCACATAAAGGCTCTTTTGTGCCAGTCCCAGACGCTTGCTCTCCATACCGGCTGCGATCATCTGGAACGTCTTGCCTGCACCTACGCAGTGTGCGAGCAGGGTATTATTTCCATAAAGGATATGTGCCACCGCATTTTTCTGATGTTCCATCAGCTTAATTTCCGGATTCATTCCGACAAACTGGATATGACTGCCATCATATTCTCTTGGTCTTACACTGTTAAACCGTTCATTATAAATTTTGCAAAGTGCTTCCCGTCGACGCATATCCTTAAAGATCCACTCTTTAAATTCCTCCCGGATCAGTTCCTGCTTCTGCTGTGCCAGGGTAGTTTCTTTCCGGTTCAGTACCCGATGTTCCCCATCCGCATCATGTATCGTGTCATAGATTTTTGTGTCACGCAGATTCAGTGCATCCTCCAACAGCCTGTAAGCATTTGCCTCTGTGTTCCGTAAGTTGCGGTGGAAAGCGGGTTATTGCTGCTGTCCACGTTCTTTCCTTTTACATTCCACTGTCCGGTCACTTCCGCATACTGTACTTTGATACGCTCATAATTGATATGCTGTCGTGGTGTATGGAATGTTTCTGCCATGAACTCTGTAATATAGTCTGGAGAAATCCAAGTTGCACCAAGCCTTGCTTCAATCTCGGAAGCGTCCAGGTCTTTCGGCTGTACCCGTTCCAGTGCTTGCACATTGACCATATATTCTGAATGGTTTTCTGCAAACTGCCTTGCAATGTTCAGCTTCTCCCTGACATTTCCGGAAAGATACTCATCGGATGGCTCCCATTTATCTGTAAGCGGATTCTTAAAGATAACGCCTGTAAGCTCCTCTGTGACCTCCTCCTCTGTTTTTCCGGTAAGCTGCATCATATAAGGAATATCTACTTTTGCCTTTTCCCCGATAGATACCGCCAGTGCCTCACTTGCAGTATCCACCGATGTTACCGGTTCTGCCCTGCGGATCGTCCTTTTCGTAAATATGTCTGCTTTCCGCTTCAACTCGCCCTTTTCGTCCAGAAATTCAAGGGAAGTCAAAAGGCAATAGCTGCTGTCCATGCTGAATGCCCTTTTATTTGCATTGCTGTTGAGTAATCCATACTTTGCAGTAAAGCTGTCATAAACCCGGTTCAATTCAGCCTGTAAGCTGGCAACCTCTTCATCACTGCATTCTTCCAACTGCCGTTCCAGAAGCCTGTTTGTTGCATCCCGGATGGCAACCATGCCTTTGACACGTTCGCCTGTCACAACAGGAAGTTCCATCTTATTCATAACAGAATTTTCCCTGTAATAAATATCCTCTCCGACAAGTGCAAAGCTGAAGTTCTTAATATCCGGATCTGCCGGTATGGATACCACCTGTTCTTCCAGTTCCGTGTCCGAAATCTCCTGCTCTGTGATAGTTCCCTGGATATGCTGTACCGCATCTTTTAACTGTTCTGCCAGATCTGCTCCCTCTTTTGCCTTTACCGTCACTTCCTGTTTTCCGTACTGGGTACTTTCTGTTTTGAAATCTCCAAGCACCATTTCTGGGTGGTCAGCAAAATAGGAATTGACTGTATAACCTTCTGGTGTGGTTTTCAACTGTACCCAGTCTGGTTCTGTGATTGCAGCCCTGTCCCTTTTCTGGAAAAACAGAATATCCGCAACCACACTGGTATTGGCATTTCTCTGGAAAGCATTGTTCGGTAAGCGGATTGCCCCAAGCAGATCTGCCCGATTTGCAAAATACTGTCGGACTTCCGGATTCTGCTTATCCATCGTACCGCTTGATGTAACAACTGCCACCACTCCGCCCGGACGTACCAGATCTAAGGATTTTGCAATAAAATAATCATGGATCATAAAATGGTATCTGTCATATTTGCGGTCACTGACCTGATATGCCCCAAACGGTACATTTCCAATCACGCAGTCAAAAAAGCTGTCCGGGTAACTGGTTTCCTCAAATCCCTGTACTGCAATCCTGTTCTTCTGGTAAAGCTGTTTTGCAATCTGCCCGGAAACCGGATCAAGTTCTACACCATACATACTTGCAGCACCCATACTTTCCGGTAAAAGTCCCATAAAGTTTCCTACTCCACAGGACGGCTCCAGGATATTTCCCTGCTTCAGTCCCATATTTCCAAGTGCTTCATACATAGCCTTGATGACCGTCGGAGAAGTATAAAAGGCATTCAGCGTTGATGCCCTTGCTGCACTGTATTCTTCTGGCGTAAGGACTTCTTTTAACTGCGTATATTCCTCTGCCCAGGCACTGTTTCTTTCTTCAAAAGCCTGTGGAATACCGCCCCATCCAACATATCTTGACAACACTTCCTGTTCTTCCGGTGTTGCCAATCTCTGATCCTGTTCCAGTTCTTTCAGCAGCCTGATAGCTTCCATATTTGCTTTAAACTTTGCTTTCGGACCACCAGCCAAGGTCATCGTCCGTAATATGGAAATTATGAAGTTCCTGTTCCTGCACCTGTTCATTCTGCAGATATGGTAAAAATTCTCCCTCATAACCAAACAATTCGTTCTCCCCTGGAATATAATTTCGTCCGGTTTCCATACACCGGAAAATATCAGCTTTTGATGAACCACTTGCTTCGTAGAATCCTGCATAGGAATATAAAATATCATCTTCTCGCTCGTAAGCAGTCAAATGTAATTCTGTATTTCCCCTCGTCTGGTTTACCAGTTCTTTTCCTTCCAGACCTTGAGGAAGAACACCCACTGCTTCAAAATGATACCCCTGATATTCAAATATATTCTCATCCCATTGTTCCTGCACGATTACGGATTCCGGCTCAAACTCTGATTCTGGTTCCCCTTTTTGTACCTCCTCCATTTCTGCAGACGATTCTTCCACTTCTGATTCTTCTGGTTCGGAAGCACTCACAATATCAAATAAAGACATCTGATATCCATTTAAGACATCTGCCTGATCTGGTACTTCCTGTGCCGGGAAAATCGTATAGCTGCCTTCCACATACTGATGTACTTCCGTCAAAAGCTGTAATTTCTTCTCATAAGTTTCATTCACTGATTCAAAATCCAATGGCAGCATTGCCAGTGCATCGTCCATCACCTGTAACAATTTCTGCGACTGCTCCGAATTATTCAGCATAACAGGAAGTTCTTTTCTTGCTTCTTCATTAAAGAAATCCTGCTTGAACGGACGCTCGATTTCTTCTGGCAGCCTTGCATAAAAACTGATCACTTTTCCTGCAATCCGTTCCCTCTCATATTCCGGCATACGGGAATAATCTGCGGAACGTAAGAACTGCTGGTTATTAATCAGATAGCCGATTCTTTTTGCAACTTTTGCCCAGGGCAGCAACACCGAAGTATCTGGATTCCCATAGTCCCCTCTCTCCAGCTTCAAACCTTTCCCATCATAATCTGCATGTGAATTGTCTGCTCCACATAAAGCATGGCTCTGACCGCCTATCCCATATTTTTCCTTGATAAAATCTGTCCTTGCCTTATCATCTCCATTCAGAAGATAAAAAGATAGGTAGAAAGCCTTCCATCCGAATACGGACCTCCACCGGCAAGAAAAGCATCTATTTCATCTTGAGTAATAAATACCTTATGTTCCTGCCACGCGAATTCATCTCTGGCATTGTATGGAATTACTTCTGCAGCAAATTTCTGAAACTGACCGGATATTCTGATTGGATTATAGGTGCGGAACCGCATAATGCTTTTATCTTCCTCATAAGCCATTGCCAGTCCTTCCAGACGCTCGATCAGATCTGCCAGCCACTGCGAATCTGTTAGTTTCTCTTCCAGATAATCAGTAATTTCCGGATAAATACTGTGAAGATGTGGTAAATCCTCTTCATCAAAGACAAGTTCTGCTACACCCTCTGCCATATCCGCTTTCATATAGGCAAGTGCCTGGGCATGTTCCTTTATCGCATTCTCCCTTGCAACATCAAGTACGGACTGCGGTGCATACTCGCCTTGTTTCAAAAGCTGATGGATACGACCACTCACATCTTTCCAGGACAAAAATGCTTTATCCAGAATCTGATCGGTAACGGTATGCCCTACTGCAATCTGCAATCCAGTTTCATCAAACCAGACCGAATACTCCATACCATTGATTTCAAATCCCTTTCCACCAGTCCCATACTCCCGCTTCACAAACTCCGTATATTCCTCCGGTGTCTGTTCACTCATAAAATTATAGATAATACGAAGCTGGCTCTTGCTTCGGTTTCCTCCGGTTCTTAAAACCTCATCGACCACCTCACTTGGAATGGCAATCTCCCCAGCATAGAGGGCAGCTATTCTGTTTTCGATTTCCTTTTTCTGTTCATTTACAGATGGAAGTTCGGGCAAAGATAAAGCAGAGGCAATTTCTTCCTCTGCTTTACTTAACTGATCTTCACTTGTGTCTTCAATTAGCTGTACACCAATTCCGTCAAGATGCTCTCTTCCGCTGTTGCCGTCAGACTGTTCATATGTGCTGTCCACGCCATCGGGTTCTCCTCTTTCGATGGTGCCGGATTCTTCTCCAACAGTTTCGCTATCTGTACTTCCAATCTCTTCTGTGCTGTTTTCTCGATCTCTTCCAGATGGCTGTTCAGTTTCCCAGTCAGTAACAGGCTCTGATACAGGCTGTTCTTGTGTTCCTTCAGAAATGTCCTCCGCAGCATTCCGTATTTCCCGATCTGTACCTCTGTCTCCTGGATTGTCAGATTCGGAAACAGATAATCCCCTTTGCGATGATATGTCAGTTCCATGCTCATTTCCTCCTTCATCTTCCTGTGAATATTCGTTTTCTATGATTTTGTTGTTGTTTTCTTCACTTTCACGAATTAACGTGTTAAATTTATTATAATTCCTTTCCTCCGAATTTTCAATACCCTTTTTCATTTCTTCTAATGAAATACGGTGTACAAATCTTCCAATATCCACTAGCACAGACTCACTGGCCATGCTCGTCGCATTTCCAATAAATGTCAGCACTGATAAACTGTTATAGTCTGTGATATGTACGAAGTCCATTTCTTCCTGCCGTTCCAGCGGATCAAGTCCGCATCTGGAAGCCAGCGTATAATAAATGCTGTCTGTCAACAGACTGCGAAATTCGCTGCGTATGGTATCTTCTTCCAGCTCCTCCAGGTATGTTCCTTCCGTCACATATGTCAAGCCATCCAGGTATTCATCCAGATTTTCTTCTACCATATACTTCGCTGTTGCCATCAGTGCATCAGAAAGACTTCCTGTATCTTTAGCTTCCAGTCCATAAACTTCTTCTAAATGGTTTAATAACTCCTCCTGTTGCTTCTCCTGCAACCGCCACAGGTAAGGGGTTCTTCCACCTTTTACCTTATGAGTATCCTGAATATCAAATACATATCGGAGTCTTGTTTTCTGCATGGTTTCATCCAAAAGAGCAATTCCCTTTGCTCCTCGGTTTACCCACCGCAGCATTTTTTCATTCCATAATTCCAGCGAAGCACAGGCAGTTGCTTTTGGACGCTGTGCGTGGATCAAAAGCTGATCCATAAATGGATACCTGTATAACCTGGCTGCAGTATCCAGATAATTCATCCAGTCCCTTGGTGAACTGCTGATATGGGCTGCATGATATTCTGCAAGTCCACGTATCTCATCTAAACGAGCCATAACCTATTCCTCCTTCTGACTGTGCTTTATTTTTTCTTTTTAGGAAATTCCAGACTGAATCTGGCTTTTCCATCTTCTACCCCAAGTACAAGATCAGCATCAAATTTGCTGTCCTTTTTCTTGGAATACAGTCCTTTTACATGGGTACGTCCCTTTTTCAGAAACTCCACTGCCATCTTTTTATCCATTGATTTTTTCATGCTTTCCAGAAACCTATTTGACTTCCATAAAGCAAACGGACAACTTCTGTCAGAACAATAATAATTGGTCTTACCCTCATATACATCGGAACCGCATACCGGGCATTTCCCAATTACTTCCCTTGCAGTCTGAAAACGATTCCGTTCTTCTTCTGGAATCGCCCTGCATACTGAAAGAACCTCGGTAATCATAGATACAATCCCATCCATAAATTCATCATCGTGGATTTTTCCCTTTTCCATCATCAGAAGCTGATTCTCCCATTCTGCTGTCAGGCTTGCGGATTTCAGATTCTCCGGCATTACATGAATCAGCTCACAGCCTGCCACCGTAGGAAAAATCTGTTTTCCTTTACGTTCTGCATACCCGGAAGATACCAGCTTCTCAATAATATTGGCTCTGGTTGCCGGTGTCCCCAATCCCTTTTTCTCTGTTTCAGAATCAAATTCCTTATTTCCCGCTGTTTCCATTGCAGCAAGCAGAGTATCTTCGGTAAACATCTTCGGCGGAGAAGTGTAATGTATACTCTTCTCTGCTTTCACAGAGGCAAGAGTCATTCCTTCCTTATATCCTTCTGGAAGTTCTGTCTTATTATCCGGTTCATCAGATTTCTTATCCTTTACACAGTATTTCCGAAAGGCTTCTTCCACTTCTTTGAAGCCCATCTGCACAGGCAGCTTTCCTTTTGCAGTAAATTCATGTTCTTTGCACTGTACGGAAATTTCTGTCTGCTCATAAAGGTACTCTTCCCCTGTTGCCTGAACAAGCTGCTGTCCGATCAGCATCAGCAGATTTTTCTTTCCACCGGAAAGTCCTCCCATGCCTTTTTCCATTGCTTCTTTTGTCGGTAGGATTGCATGATGATCAGATACCTTTGCATTATTAACCACACGATCTATGTTTCCCCTAATCTGTCCAGATTCCAGAAACGGAAGAAAATCTGTCATGCTTTCGGCAAGCATTTTTACCGTTTCTTTCATATCCTCGGTTACATACTGACTGTCTGTTCTCGGATAAGTAACCATCTTTTCTTCATACAGTTCCTGCAGCATATCCAATGTTTTCTGTGCAGTGTATCCGAAAAATCGGTTTGCTTCCCTCTGCAGACTGGTCAGGTCATAAAGTTTGGGCGGAGAAGTCTTTTTCTGTTCTCTTTTCACTCTGGTCACAACAGCTTCTGTCCCATCACAGAGTTTTCTTAATTCTTCCGCTTCTGTTTCAGACTGAATATTTTCTGAAATTACCGCAAGTCTTCCATCTGACAGGGAAACCTTATAATAGGCTTCTTTCTTGAAATGCTCAATTTTCTCTTTTCTTTCCGTCAGCATAGCAAGCGTTGGTGTCTGCACTCTGCCAACTACCAGACGTTTAAAATATCTGGTTGTGTAAGCTCTCGTTGCGTTCATTCCGATCAGCCAGTCCGCCTGTGCCCTGCATACCGCAGCATTACAAAGCCCTGCATATTCTCTCCCGTCAGTTAGGGACTGAAATCCTTTCTGAATGGCTTCATCTTCCATTGAGCTGATCCACAGACGCTTCACTGGTTTCTGACAGCCTGCCAAATCATAAACTCTTTTAAAAATCAGTTCTCCTTCTCTTCCGGCATCACAGCCATTGACCAGATATGCTACATCTGCCCGGTTCATTAAGCTGCATAGCACATCAAACTGCTTCTTTTTATCCTCTGACACCTGCACTTTCCATACTTCCGGAATGATCGGCAAATCCTCAAACTGCCATTTTGCATATTTTTCATCATAAATTTCCGGTGGTACATATTCTGCCAGGTGTCCCAGACACCAACTGACAATGCAACTGTTCCCCTCCAGATACCCGTCCTTTCTCTGATAAGCAGATAAATTTTTTGCAAGGCTCTGTGCCACGCTCGGTTTCTCTGCGATCACTAAAAATTTCGCCATGTTTTCCTCCTGTTCCTGTCAAAAAGGCAGTCCATAAAGAACCGCCCTTTCTCCATACCTTATGCTTTTTTGTTATTTCTGCTGATCTTCCGCATTTTCTTCATCTTCATTGATGTAACTGTCATCAGCAAATTCCAGACCTTCCTCTACAATACCGTCCTCTTTTTTCTTTCGGAATTTACTTAAAGCAAAAGCAGCTAAACCACCGAATACCAGTACAATGCCTCCACCCAGGACTGCAGAACCAAACATTTTATTGTCACTGGATTCCGGTTTTACTTCTGTTTCTGGCTGTACGGTAGTTTCCGGTTCTGGTGTTGTGGTTATTTCTGGAAGAACAACTGCAGATTCCTCTTTTTTCTCGGTTTCCTCATTTTCATCTAAGAACTCTGCCAGATCATTTTCATCTACCAGTGACATCATGTACACGTTCTCGGAAGTACCGGAACGGTCAATGACCATATAAAAGGTATTTCCATTCTTTGTCTGTACCGTCAGAAACTGCTTGGAACTGTCATTCTCTTTATCATCCACAAGCTGTCCGTTTCCCGGCGTGGAAAACGGTGTTCCCTCTGTGGCAGGCTGCTCCGCCGGCTGTTCTTCTATCACCTCTTCCGCAGTTTCAGTCTGCTCTGCGTTTTCATTTGCCTGTGCAAAAGCGGTCACACTGACAGAACCCATCAGTATTGTTGATGACAACATAATCATCAAAATTTTTTTCATTACTTTATTCTTCATCTTCCAAATCCTCTCTTTCTTCTATCAGTCCGATTGACATTTCTCTGTCCATATTTTCTTCTTTCTTTATACCTGTTTCAGAACTATCCATAGAAAGATTGCCCTCTTCATCAAACTGCATGGTAACTGTTCCATTCTGAATCCCGTCCAGAAAAGTCAGCATCTTTCGGCTGTCCATCTTCATGGAACGGATTGCCTTAATGATTTCTGCATCTTCCATCTGCTTTTTCTGGATTCTCAGTTGCCTTACATGCTCCTGCAGTTCCAGAATCTTGTTTTCAGTTTTCTGAATGTCATCCAGAACCTTTTTTAACCGCATATTCATCTCTTATTTACTCCCTTCTAGTGAAGTCTGCCAAATGCCATAAAATGTTGCTGCCAGTAAGAACTTGCAATGCTTGTATACTGAATCGGATTCCCGCAATGAATCATCATGTTATTTCCTACATAAATTCCAACATGGCTCGCTCCCGGCGTATCATAAGTTCCCTGGAAAAAGATCAGATCGCCCGGCTTTGCATCCGATGGAGATACATAGGAACAATAAGAACGAAGTCCGTCCGCTGTTGTTCTTCCCACGTTCCATCCATTTCCACAATTATTGATTACCCAGCATACAAAACCAGAGCAATCAAAACTGGTAGATGGCGATGCACCACCCCATACATACGGATAACCCAGATATTTTTCCGCTTCCCTGATCATCTTGGCAAACTGCGGATCAGAAAGTGCTTCTGCCGGAATATCATATCCAAAACCTGCTCCGCCTGTCGGAATTGTATTAAGGTCAAACAGATAATCACGATTTCCATAGTATTTATTGTAAGCGTCATACTGCTCCTGTTCCTTATCTGTCATACGGTTTCTTAAAACTGCATCCAGGTTATGGTTCGTAAGTGTTACGTCCAGCCGGTTTACTTCTCTTGTTGTAGTTACTTCCACCTCCTGGCTTCCATTACTGTCTGCTATGTATGCTTCCCAGGTCTGATGTCCATGTGCTGATGCAGAAGCGTGATCGCTGTAAAATACATCAAACTGAACACCATATCTTGCAAATGCTCCTGTATCTTCTACTACATATTCCACTCCATTCATAACAACATGGGTTCCCATTGGCACAAATGGATTGGAAGCATCCACCGCAATCGTGTGATTTGCCTGTGGATATGCTCCACTTGCAGTCGGGCCTCCACTCCACTGCCCGCAGCAGATCGGACAGTTGCAATATCCACTGGTCACAACCTGTCCCAGTGATTCTCCAACCCTGACTGTTTTCTTTTCTGTTACAGTTTCTCTTGTCGAATCTGTATATAAGCCATACTGCTCTCTGAAAATCTCCTGAATCTCGTCTGCAACCTCAGCATAGGTAAAACCGCCATACTTGACTGTCAGATAAGAAATAAGCTGATACGGATTGTGTCCGATCTCATCAATCTGGAACTGGAACTCATCATAGTCGGAATGGTTTGCTTTCATCTGATTGATCTGCTCATTCAGTGCATTTTCCAATGCCACATAAGCATTTTCCGCAGCATAAATATCCTCATCCTCACTGGAATAACTGGTAGAAATAATAGCATTGGAACTGCCCTGGAATAACGCAGCACAGCTTGACAGGCTCGTTGCCATTAACGCAGACAGCAGCACCAGAACTCCTATGGACAGGAGGATATTTCTGTTCTGTGCCACAAGCTCCTTGACCGCAGCTTTGGCTTTTTCCGTAAATCGCTGTGCGTTTACAAGCACTGCGTCTTTCACAGCTTTTCCCTGTTTCGCAGCCTGATACTGCTTCTGGTAACGCTTTTTCTGCAATAATTTCTTTAATGCAGACTGTTTCTTCTGTTCTGCTTCTTTCTGAACCGCCTTTTTTGCTTCATTGGAAGCACTGGTGCTAAACTGTAGGCGAGATTTTTCTGTTTCTTCCAAAACGGTTTCCCTCAACCGATTATTTCTCTGTCGGTTTTCTTTCAACCGTTCCCGAACGTAAATTGACTTTCTTGCAAGGCTTTCTCCCGCAAATTCCATCTGATCTGCTGCATCAAGAGCAGCATTATCATCGGTATCCTCTCTGATTTTTTTCTGACCATAGGCAGATACCGTTTCTGAAACAACGTTTGCCCCCTTTCTTGCCATTCCGCTACCGGGAATCATACCTTTACTTTCATCTTCAAAGGAAAGACGGGATTTTGATTTTTTCTGTTCTTTTAGCGTCTGTTCCCTTTTCGTCTTTCCTTTAATCTCTTCCCGAAAATCTTCCATTGATTTTTCATCAACTTCTGACTTTTCATGGCAGCGTTTCTGCTCTTTCGCTGCATAAGCTACGACCATCTTTTTCTTTCGGCTCTGCCTGTCCGGTTCCGATGTTTCAGCATCACGTCCCGGATGTCCCCGGATACTCTCTTTACGAAGTCTGGAACGTGAAACAGACGGAGATTTCTCCCCGCCTGCTTTATCATCACTCATTTCTGAGTTTTCCATTTCTTCCGCTTCCGCAAGTTCTTCCTGTTCCAGAAAAGCGTGTCTGGACTGCAGTCTGTGTTTTCCTTCTTTCACTCCCTCAACTGTTTCTTCTGCAGTATGAGTTTTTCTGACCTTTCCAAAGTCCAGCTCCTGTTCCCTGTGTCCGGCTATTTTCTTCTCATCTGCCTCACGCCCGGTAATCCGCTTTTCCTTTTTACTGCGGAGATTTTTTTCCCGGAGTCCATCCCGGCTCATCTTCTGGACAGTCTTGTCCCTTGCTTTATATTCATGCTCCTGCATGGTCATCATCTCCTGATCTATGGTAATTTTCCGTTATTTTTCTTTGCAACCAGTACCATACGCCCATTTTTCTGGGAATACTCACAAGTAGACAGTGTAAGTAACTTATCTCTGTATTTTGCTGTTGTTCCTGTCTGATAAAGTGATTTTCCTTAACGGAAGCAACAAATTTTTTATAATCCTCCACTGTTCCCGCTTTGATAAAACTGTAATAATCAAAATCATTCCCTGTATAAACGGGTGTTGTAAATGCTGCAAATATCTGATACTGTTCATTTCCCCATATCGTGCGGAACAGGATTGTCGGATGTTCTTCGTAAAATCCTTCGTCCTTATATTTTTCAAGGTCAGCAAACATCTTTCCACTGTTCATGTGATGTCCATATATGATCAGATTGTCCGAATTTCCTGGTACACATTCCTCTGCCAGAAATAAACAGCCATTTGCAGAATATTCCCCGTTAAAATCCCGATGCAGATAATAATTTTTATCTCCGGGCCGGTACATGACCGGATAGTCTATTCTCGTTCCATCAATGGTCAGCCAGCCAATACAATCTGGATTCTCTTCATGCAATGCCAAAATTCCAGCATCTACCTCTAAATCGTCGGAAGTATCTTCCTCTGAATCGTCCTCTTTTTCCTGCATAAGTTCCTGTAACTCTTGCTGTAACTGGTTATCCTGTCTTTCCTGCACAAAAAATCCCATCAGGAAATACAGACTGATCGTAAGCAATATAACGGATATAGAAAGTAATAATCCTGCCACCCATTTTCTCATGCTCTGCCATTGCCCCTTTAACTATCGTCTCTGCCTTTAATGCCGAGTTTTTCACGCTTCTCTACATCTTCCGGTTTCGATGACATCAACGCATAAAGCATAAGGGTATTATCGAATCTGTCCTTAAATGGAATAATTGTATTTCCATAAAAGATCAGTCCTTCTCCCTCTCCACTGTTTGTTACATAGGAAAGCTGGTGTGTTGAAATATTAAGCTGTTTTGCCAGAATCTGTCGATCCCCAGATGCCTGGTTAAGCATCAGGATAAAATCTGAGTTTTCAAAGATATTCTCGATTTCCCTTGAAGCAAGCAGATCTTTTACGTTCTGCGTGATACCAGTCGGAATACCGCCCCACTTACGGAATCTCTTCCAAATTTCTACACTGTATGCTGCTGTCTGTTCCTCTTTCAGCAACAGATGGAACTCATCAATATAATATCTGGTTGACTTATGTGCAGAACGGTTGGCTGTTACCCTATTCCAAACCTGATCCTGAACAATCAACATGCCAAGTTTTTTAAGCTGTTTACCAAGGTCTTTAATATCGAAACATACCAGACGATTATTCAGTTCTACATTTGTGCGGTGATTAAACACCTTCAGGGAACCATTTACATAGATTTCCAGTGCAGTTGCCAGCCTCTGCGACTCTGCCTCTTCCTGTTTGCGAAGCAGATTATATAAATCTTCCAGGATTGGCATTTTCTCCGGGACCGGATCAGCAAGATAGTCCTGATATACCAGACGTACACATCGGTCAATGATTGTTTTTTCCACTGGTTCCAGACCATTTTTCCCTCCTACTACCAGTTCACAAAGCGAAAGGATAAAATCTGATTTCAGAGATAGCGGATCGTCATCATCCGCATAATTGATGTTAATGTCCATTGGATTGATGTAATCATGACTGGTCGGAGAAATACGGATAACCTGCCCGTTAAATGCCCGGACTAACGGAAAATATTCTCCCTCCGGATCACAGATGATAATGTCGTCTTTTGTGACAATAAATACATTGGTAATCTCTCTTTTTGCTGCAAAGGATTTACCAGATCCAGGAGTACCAAGTATCAGCCCATTTGGATTCTTCAGCCTTTTCCGATCTGCCATAATCAGGTTATTAGACAGGCATTTAACCCATAATAGATAGATTCTCCGCCCATAAACAGTTCCTGCGTTGTAAATGGGACAAAAATAGCTGTCGATGTGGTAGTCAATGCCCGCTTGATCGGAATCCAGTTTCTTCCAAGTGGCAAACTGCTCATAAGGCCCTGTTCCTGCTGATAGTCCAGTCTTTTTAATGCACAGTTATATTTCTGTGCGATACCTGCCGTCTGGAATACCACATTTTCCAGTTCCTGTTTATTTTTTGCTGTATTTAAAAACACAACCGTCACAAGAAACATTCTTTCATTTCTCGACTGTAAATCTTCCAGAAGCCTTTTCGCCTCTCCACCATATGTGTTCAGATCAGACGGAATAATATCCATATCATATCCGGAGCGTACCGCTTTTTTCTGTTCCTCAATTTTCATGCGGTTAATGTCCGTAACCTTACTTTTAACCAATTTGATTGCTTTCATCTGGTCAATGGACTGAATATGCAGATTAACAAGCAGGTTACAGTCCATTTCCAGAAATTCAGCAAGCATTTTATCCGTCAACTCTGGTGCCAGAATCTGCAGATAGGATACTGCTCCGATGGTATCTCCCATCTGAAAATCCTTTCCATTTTTGAACAGGAAACTGGATGGAGCAATATAATCCTTTGTATTCAGCCCGGTACGCAGCATATCATCATAGCTGAACCTGAATGGCACTTTGACATTCTGGTTGAATGTTTCATACATGATCTGCAAACGCTCTACACCATTTAACGGATACGCAGATACCCCAAAAACCTTAAAATTATTGAGTATATCTGTTTCAATACGTTCCAGTTTTGGTTTTGCTTCCCGGATATTGTCAGCTTCAATTCCAAATGTAATGTACTTGGTTCTGACAAGACCATTATTTCCTTTTGCCAACTGATTTCTAAGCATCTGGGCAAATTCCATACGCAGATTATCAAAACTGTCATTCTGCTTTTTAATACGGATCACATCTTCATATTCCATCATGTTGCTGTGATGATTGATAAAGGACAACTGAAAATGGATGGTGCTGTCAAAATAATTCAGGAAATCACACCAGTTCTCAAAAATTGCATTTTTATCCTCATTCTGTGCTAACTGATAGTTGATATCATAAAAACGAATCGTCTTTGAATAATACCCATCCTCCACACGACAGATTCCGTCTTTTCCCATTTCTCTATATGGGATGGACTGCTGTGCGGTAATGTTTTTCCCTTTATTTCTATTGTCTTTATTCGTGCTGGATATTTTCTTTGCAGCACCTTTTTCCTCGCTGGATTTTACAGAACCCGGCGGCTTTGTCTTTTTTTTATGCTTTTCTTCTTTCTTTGCCTGTTTCTGTGCCGCCTTTTCTTCACGAGCAGCCTGTTTTGCCGCCTGCTTCGCAAGTTTTTTCTCTTCCTTTTCGTGTGCCTTATGTAATTTCAGTTCATATTTCTGGGCTTTTTTCCAGGCACGTTTTTCCCGTCTGCTTAATTTACGTCTTGGTCTGCGAACACCTCGGTGTCGTCCAGTGCTTCATACCCAGTAACCATCGGTACTTCCGTCAAACGCTGTCTGTCCTTTGCATAATTTTCTGCCTCGTCCGGATCAAACACTGGTAAACCATCAGCAGAATCCTCTTCATCCAGCCACCAGTCATCCGGATGGGAAAATTCTTCTGTCTGCTCTGGAAGATTCTTATCGTTTCTTAATTTTTCCACGAACGGTACCTCCTTTCGCTTTTGTCATAATTTTCTTTTTTTTCATAGAGGTTTTCCACCTCATATTTCCGTACCGGGGGACGGATAAATTTTACTGTAATCACGTTTTTGAGGACTTTCTCTAAAGGAAGTCCATCTTTTTCATACATGGCAAATAAAAAAGCCGGAAGCATCAGCAGACACATTCCGGTTGCCGCATTACTCGAACCAATCAATCCCCTTGACAGGAAATAAAACGGAAGCCCTACTGCCGCTGCAATACCAAGGCAGATAAGCTGTCGTTTTGTAAGATTGAAAATAATTTTATTTTTTACTTTTGTCAGATCTTTTGGTACTGATACAAAAGCCATTTTCATCGTCTCCTTTTCCACATTTAGTGTGCATTAAAGATACTCTTTGAAAAATTACCTGTTTTCATAAGACTAAAGCATAGTATTACTGTATAAGCCATTACACTGAGCAGTGCTGTATGCACATTATCTGATACCTGTATGTTGGCAACCAATACAGAATAAATGCCCACGCACATCATGATAAAAAATCCTTGAAATGCCAGTGCAAACAATCCTCTTAAATAATTGCTGCCAATCTGTCCCCATTCCCGGTTGCTCATAGTGGCAAACGGAATTGCACCGATTGACGAATACAGATAAATTTCTATCATACGGCCATATAAAATAACCGTTATAAAAACGGATATAACCTTTAGGCACAGACTCGCCAGGAGCGTTTCCAGTGCCAGTATAATCAGCTCTCCTATTTCCATTGATTCCATTGCTGTCTCCATCGAGGTAATTACCGAATCAATATTGATTGCCGTCTGCTGGTTGATAACACCTGCCGCCCGGTTCACTACATTCTGTCCAACATCAAAAATCGCCATTGTGATCGTAAAAGCATTGCTTACGAACCAGACTGCTATCCACATCTTGAAAAAATATTTGAAAAACATCCATGTATCTATATCATGCATGTTATTCTTTTCGGTGAGCATGGAAATCAGCTCATAGCACAACACAAAAGTTATGATCATTCCGGCAATCGGTACGATCACAGAATCCGACAGATTTTGGATCAAGCTGAAAATACTGCTGTTCCAGCCCTGGGGCGTTTGCCCAACCTGACTTGCGATGTCACCGGTTTTTTCATTCACATCGGTAAACATGTTCGTCAGGTTTGAGCTGACCATGCCTGTAAGGAGGTTACGCATCCATTCTTCTATGGACTCAAAAATCTTATCCATGCGTGTTCTCCTTTCCTACTGCCCCGCTAAAACAAATTCGCCAGTAATGGTACAAGCTGTGTACCGATCAGAACGACACCTCCACCTGCCATAAGCTGCTTGATTCCCTGTGACTT
>ENA-OQCX01000454-OQCX01000454.1-human-gut-metagenome-genome-assembly--contig:-NODE-454-length-21297-cov-2.148134_pt1 | contig 21297 bp, 24 predicted proteins | sample MGYA00242762_ERZ504587 | MGnify/ENA primary metagenome ERZ504587 (study PRJEB26092, sample SAMD00036337) | human gut metagenome | host: Homo sapiens | study: EMG produced TPA metagenomics assembly of... | reverse complement strand
CTCCGGTAACGATCCACTCCGAATCATCGCTGACAACGACATTGCAGTAGCCGTCGCCGCCCCTCACCCGCCCAGGTTTCATCCTGCACGATCGCGCCGGCGAGCACGCTTCCACCGGTCATATAGAAATCAAGCTCGCTGATGCTGTCCCAGATCACATTTCCTTCCATTGTCTGGTCAACAGCCGTGAACAGGCAGTCTGCACCATTTGCTCCTGTGCTTCCCCATCCTCTCTGATTGGAATTTCCGGTACATTTCAGGAAAAATTCACTGTCTTCGGCGTTTGTGATATCCACATCATCCAGTGTGATCGTAGACTCTGTGTTTGTGGTATAGAACATGCCGCCGTTTTTTGCAGTCAGGCTTCCGCCGTCCATCTCAAACGTGCTGTTTCCGACTTCGGAATCTCCGGACATGCTCTGGTAGAGAATGACATTCCAGGTACAGTCGTTGCGGCTGTCATCGCTCATATTTCCGGTCAGATCACTGTCATATAAATGAATGGAATTCAAACCTTCGATGCAGATGGCTTCGGAGCCGTTGGCTGCCAGAGTTGCCTCGTTTACTGCAATATCTGCAGTACTGTAGATCGCCGGTGAACCGGTTCCGTTTGAAGTGTAGGTTCCGCCGTCCACTACCATTTTTCCGCCTCCGCGGTCACTTCGGATTGCTGCAGAGGACTCACCATTTGTCTCAACATCAAGATCCCATGCATAGAACGTTCCGCCTCCGGCTGCATGAATGCCGCCGGATGTATCCTGTTTGGTCGTAATCTTTGTATCTGCTGCATAAACGGTGCCGTTATTGTATGCAAAAAGTCCTGCTCCTCCGGCTGCGTCTGTCGTAACCTGTCCGCCTTTTACATAAGCATTTCCGTCTGTTGCCAGAACGGCTGCTCCGACACCATAAAAACTGGAGTTATCACCGCCGGTGCTTTCGGAAGAATCTCTGGTTATGGCCGCATCTTTTAGTATAACCGATGCACCTTCTGAAACATTGACTGCATTTTCATCGGTTCCGGTAGAAGCAATCGTCTCTCCATCTACTTCGGTATCGGAAGTGTAAGCATTGACTGCATCATAGCTGTCCACACCCTGGCTGCTTCCAGGACCGCCGCCCATGCCGCTCATGCTGCCGCGGACGATCACGGTGTCATCTGTGATCTTGATTTCTTTTTCTTCATCCGTCAGATCCAGCATGGATGGCATGCCCTGTCCGTCTCCGTCTGGTTTTTCCATATTTGCCGGAGGCTGTGCATTTGGAGCTTTTCCTGCATCATCCGGTTTTTCCATCTGTTTCATGGTTCCGACTTTTATGGTAATGCCCTCATCGCTTACGGCTGTAACTTCGCCGTATACGTCTGCTTCTTCTGTTTCACCGGTCATTTTTTCGGATCTTTCTGTCGCACCTGTTACGCTCTGTGATTCCTAGGTGGTGCTGCTTTCTGATGTACTTGTTCCGGAACATCCGGCCAGTGCTGTCATTCCAAGAGTTATGCCAAGTAAAATTGCAATATATTTTTTCTTCATATGAATACACTTCCTTTTCTCTTTGATTTAAGAGAAGTATATCCTTGAAAGTTTAAAACAAGCTGAAAAAAATGACCGATTTTGTGAAAGAGTTGTGAAAAAGCAGGGTAATCGCTTCCCCTGCTTTTGTGTGCTGCTAAAATCTTATAATAAATCCAGCAGCCGATCGATATCTTCTTTTTTCGTGGCCCAGCTTGTCGCAAAACGTACCACGGTGTGGTTTTCATCGTATTTTTCCCAGAAACTGAACTTCACTTCTTTTTTGAGTTCTGCCATTTTCCGGTTTTCGAGAATGACAAACTGCTGATTGGTTGGTGAGTCCAGATAGAAACGGCAGCCTTTTTCTGCCAGTCCTTTCTTTAAATAATCTGCCATCTCGATCGCATGTCTGCTGATTTCAAAGTACAGGTTATCTGTGAACAGTGTGTCAAACTGGATTCCGAGCATTCTGCCTTTTGCAAGCAGCGCTCCCCGCTGTTTGATCAGCGTCAGGAAATGTTTCGGTGTTCTGTTGCCCGAAAATACAACGGCTTCTCCGCACAGTGCTCCGACTTTTGTCCCACCAATATAGAAAACATCGCAGTATTTCGCGATCATCGGAAGGGTTACATCGGTTTCTTCACTCATCAGACCATAGCCAAGTCTTGCTCCGTCGAGAAACAGCGGGATATTATAACTGCGGCACACGCTGCTGATCTCTTCCATCTCTGCCTTTGTATACAAAGTACCGTACTCCGTAGGATGGGAAATATAAACCATCCCCGGAAATACCATATGTTCGTGGCTTTCGTCATCCCAGAAGGTTTTCAGGCAGTTTTTCAGATCTTCTGCTTTCATTTTGCCTTCGTACTGCGGAAGTGTGATCACTTTATGGCCGCTGTACTCGATGGCACCCGCTTCATGGCAGGCTATATGGCCGGTCTGTGCTGCAACCACGCCTTCATAAGATGCCAGCATGGAGCTGATCACAACGGCATTTGTCTGCGTGCCGCCCGTCAAGAAGTGGATATCCGCCTGCGGACATTCGCATGCTTCCCGGATTTTCTGTTTTGCGCTTTCACAGTATGGATCAGATCCATACCCAGATACTTTCTCCAGATTTGTTTCCATAAATCTCTGAAGGATCTTCTCATGTGCTCCTTCAGAATAGTCATTTTCAAATGATAACATATCTTTTTCTCCTGTCAGATTTTTAATATCGTAGAAAGCTGTTTTGCTCTGATTCTTATTCTACGATGCCAGGAGATAAAGGTCAACCTGTCATTCTTTCTGTTTCAGACGCTCATTTTCTTTTCCAATGCTTTCCAACACATTTTCCATATCATTCACCACTCTTTTCCTTTTCTTCCAGGATCTGTTTTGCAAATGATATTTGAACCGTCTGGCGGCATCCATGGTTACGGAAGTACCAGTTTCTGCCCCGGCAAAATGGTATTTGGATCGGTAATTCCGTTCAGGTCACATATTTCCTGCAGCTTGTCCAGATTTCCATAATACATGCGGCAGACAATTGCCAGCGTATCACCCTCCCGAACCGTATACTCTGCCTGATACTGTGCCATATGATCCGATGCAGTGTTCCTGCCTGAAGCGGATATGCTGTCTTGTGCAGTTGTATTTGTCTGTGCGTCCGTTTCCTTTTCTGTTATCTGTGTATTGGTTTCGCGGGTTTTTTCGTTCTGCCTGTCCATCTTCTGCTCTGTACTTCTGCTTTGTACATTTCTGCAGTCTGCACCGTTGTTTCTTTTGTCTGGCTGCCGCTTTCTGTCATCGCAGTGCTTTCTGTACTGCTTTCTTTTAGCACCCACGTTTTTTCTGTTTCATTGAAAGCTTTTTTTTCCTGACTCTTTTCCCCTTCTGCCTGTGCCGATGCTGCCAATGCTTTTGTTTCTTTCTGTGTTTCCCCAAGTGCCATTTCCTGAAGTGTTACCTCCATATCTTTCATGCGTCCGTAATTATTGACCATCGTCACACCTATAATAAGGATTGTCAATACCAGAAACATGCTTGCACCATACAAAAAACGCACCATCAAAGGAGTTTTAACTGCCGGCTGACTGTTTTCTTCTTTTGGTGCGTTTTCATATTTTTCTGAAAATCTGCGGCGGAAACTGCGGATGGCTTTATCCTGCCCTTTTGCTTCAGATTCTACGGATTTTCCTTCATTCTTTTTTATCATATAATTCTGCATCTGTTCATTTTTCTCATAGTAGATGCAGTAGCCTGGCTGCCGGTGGATCCCGGTACTTTCTGTCAGATACACATTTGCGTTTTCCTCCTCATCGTACACCATCAACAGCCTGTCCTCTCCCGGAAACTGTTCCCGATGAACATCCAGCAATGTTTCCGGAAGCGTTTCTTCTTCCAGTTCCTCCATTCTCTTTGCCCATCCAAGAATCTCTCTGCCCGGAAAGCAGGTTTTCATTTCCCGGTAAATATTTTCCCAGGACGCATCATCCGGCAGGTCGGCTTCGACTTTCACTGCCCCGTCCGCAAACAGACATTTCATAGAACCATTTTGCCATACTTCGCCCAAGAGTATCGCACAGTCCGTCTTTTCCAGAAATGTGATCACATAATCTTCTATATAAACTCTTTTTTCTTTTCCCGCATCTCCAATCTGCCTTATATTCTTTGGCAGGCTGCTTCTTCCTTTTTCTTTTCCATCCTTCGAACTTCCCCGGTAAACCATTTCGATCATACGCTCGATCCTCCTTCTTACTATACAACCCTCGCTGATATGCCTATCCTACCACAAAGTATCTGCAAAATTTAGCGATTTGTGGGTAAGATCAAAAAAGTTTTCCGACATATTAAGTGCCGTGAATAAAGCTTTTTCCACCGGGATACACTTTAAAAACAGATCTGAAAACGGAAGAAAGGACTATTTGATATGTTATTATCTGAAACTCCCAGCTATTTTGACGCTCATTCTCCAAAAACACCTCAGCTTCTGGGACATTCGCTTTCCCGGAGTCTGAAACTGTATGACAGTTCTCATCAGATGCCAGTCGTTTTGTGCATCGGTAGTGACCGTGTGACCGGAGACAGCTTAGGGCCAATGGTGGGAAGTGCCCTGCGTGAAAGGTATCAAAAAAGCATCCCCTTGTTTGGTACACTGGAGATGCCCGTACATGCCCTGAATCTGGACGAAACTCTTGCGGAAATACGTGATGTCTGGAATGGACATCCTCTGATCGCTGTCGATGCCTCTTTTGGTACAAAGGAACATCTTGGATATATCACCGCCGGAAAAGGAAGTCTGTGTCCCGGTGCCGGGGTTGATAAAGAACTCTGTGCCGTCGGAGATTTTTTCGTAACCGGAATCGTAGCATCGTTTACCCCATTTTCCCACCTGGTTCTTCAGTCTACGCGGTTGTCTGCTGTAATGCCTCTTGCTGCACAGATCACCCTTGGCATCACACATGCCATTGATGCTCTGTGACTTTCTGACCTTTATTTTACAGCTCCACACGTCCTTCCAGGGCACGAAGCAGCGTAACTTCATCAATATACTCCAGATCTCCGCCCACTGGCACACCGCTCGCAATGCGGCTGACTTTTATGCCGGTTGGTTTGATCAGTTTGCTGATATACATGGCAGTGGTCTCCCCTCCAGACTGGAATTTGTGGCAATGATCACTTCCCTGACATCGCCCTGCAGCCTTGTCATCAATCTTTCAGACGAATATCACCAGGACCGATGCCAAGCATCGGTGAAATCGCGCCATGCAGCACATGGTAAACACCGTCAAATTTACCTGTTTTTTCGTATGCTGCCAGATCTCTTGTATTTTCAACTACCATGATCGTACTGTGGTCTCTGGCATCATTTTTGCAGATCGGACAAAGTTCCTCATCCGTCAATGTAAAACACTCTTTACAGTACCTGACATTTTTCCGCGCATCGATGATCGCATCAGAAAGACGCTGTACTTCTTCGATCGGACGGTTAATAATATGAAACGCCAGGCGTTGGGCTGATTTTGCCCCCACACCCGGCAGTTTTGACAGTTCTTCGATCAGTTTTGTAATCTGACTGCTATAATAATCCATCAGAACGGAAATCCTCCACCCATGCCAAGGCCGCCTGTCAGTTTTGACATCACTGCATTGGTTTCTTCATCAACTTTTCTCAGTGCTTCGTTTGTGGCTGCCATGATCAGATCTTCCAGCATTTCGATGTCATCCGGATCTACCACTTCTTCTTTCAATGAAACTTTAGTTACTTCTTTTTTACCGGAGATCGTCACTTCTACCACACCGCCGCCTGCTGCTGCGGTAAATTCTTTTTCTTCCAGTGCTTTCTGATTTTCTTCCATCTGGCGCTGCATTTTCTGTGCCTGTTTCATCAGATTGTTCATATTACCCGGGATACCTCCGCCCGGAAATCCTCCACGTTTTGCCATTTTTAATCCTCCTGATTTTACAATAGTTTCGTTAGTCATCTTCTATTTCTATATCTGCATGAACCAGATTTTCCAATGCCTGCTGCACCTGTACTTTGGATAGTCTGGCATTTGTCACATGCTCATCTGCCTGCAGGATCATTCTGACCTTCACCTGTTTTCCGGTCTTTGCCGCAATGATCTGCTCCAGCACTTCCGCCTTCTTGGAATCGTTGACATATGTCTCACCAAGAAAATCGGAAAATACAATATAAAGTGTGCCATCATCTTTCTCTAAATTAAATTTGGGTACCGCACTTGCCAGTACCACACGAAATCTGCCCGATGTCTGTGCAAGAATCGTCCGCCACATACCAACAACCTTCTGCAGATCCTCCGGTGCCGCTTTTTCCAGTGCTGAAATATCCACTGCATCTGATGCTGCTTCCATCCCGGCTGTATTTTCGTGATCTGCAAATGGACTGTTCTGGTAAACAGATGACGAAACCGCTTCCTGCTGCCTTACCATCACACCGGATGACAACTGTTTTTCCAGTCTCCGCACGCGTTCCAGCACTGAGAGCTGATCCTGCTCCATCTGCGGCCGGCAGAGCTTGATCAGTGCCACCTCCAGCATCACCCGTTTGGAGCCTGCATACTTGATCTGATTCTGTAATTCTGAAAAAATACGGATATAACGCATCAGCGTATCATCCCTCACCATCGCTGCTTCTTCCTTCAGCTGCTCCAGGTTCTCTGCGGAGACATCCAGCACATCTTCCATGTTATCCGAACTTTTGAGCAAAAGGAGATTTCGCAGATACCAGGTGAAGTCTGTCACAAGCTGTGACAGATCACGTCCCTGCATGATCATATTTTCCAGATGCAGGATCACCTGTGTGACATCTCCGTCTAAAATCTCCCGCAGCAGTTTGCTGAATTCATCCGTATCCACTGCACCGAGTACATCAAGTACATGTTCATAGGTCAGCTTTTCCCCCAGATAAAAAGCGATACACTGATCCAGAAGACTTAAGGCATCCCGCATGGAACCGTCACCTTTTTTGGCAATGTAACGCAATGCTTTTTCTTCGACTTCAACCTGCTCCTCGTCCATCAGCTCCTGCAGACGGTCCACGATCGTCGTACGGGCAATCCGCTTGAAATCATAACGCTGACATCTCGAAAGGATCGTAATAGGGATCTTATGTGCCTCTGTCGTCGCCAGAATAAAAATAACATAGGAAGGCGGTTCCTCCAGTGTCTTAAGCAGTGCATTAAACGCACCTATAGACAGCATATGGACCTCGTCGATGATGTAGACCTTGTATCTGCCGCTGGTCGGTGAGTAAGCGACCTCTTCCCTTATTTCACGGATGTTGTCCACACCGTTGTTGGAAGCTGCATCGATCTCGATCACATTCATGGAAGTTCCTGCCGCGATCGCCCTGCAGGTTTCACATTCGTTACAGGGATTTCCATCAATGGGATGTTCACAGTTTACCGCCTTTGCAAGAATTTTCGCCACCGTTGTCTTACCCGTTCCCCTGGTGCCGCAGAACAGATAGGCATGTCCGATACGCTGTGCCCTGATCTGATTTTTTAATGTTCGCACAATAGCGTCCTGACCCTTCACCTCAGCGAAAGAGTCAGGACGGAATTTGCGGTATAAAGCAGTATAGCTCATGCTTTCCCTCTGTTTCTAAAATAATATCTGACAGAATGTTCTGTCTCTGTATGGAAGCTCTTATACACCGAAACTAATGCCGATGCATTTTGCTTCTTTGATCAGCTGATCATCCGGAGAAACCATCTTCAGCTTGCCGGCCACATCACCGAGCGGTACTTTCTTGACTTTGCCATTGATGATACCTACCATGTAACCGTATTCCTTTTTCATGATCAGAGCTGCTGCTTCCGCACCCAGTCTGGTAGACAGTACACGGTCATATGGGCAAGGGTTTCCACCTCTCTGTGTATGCCCCGGAACAGTGATACGTACTTCGATGCCGGTCTTCTGGAAAATCTGCTCTGCCAGTTCGTAGGATACGGACGGATGTTTTCTCTTTTTAATCTTTTCTTTTAATTCTTTCTTTGGAAGTGCTGCATCTTCTTTGGAGATTGCACCCTCTGCAACTGCCAGAATGGTAAATCCATGTCCGGATGCTGCTCTTTTGTGGATCGCCTCGATGATCTTATCGATATCGTAAGGAATCTCCGGAAGCAGGATGATATCCGCACCGCCGGCAATTCCGGCATGAAGTGTCAGCCAGCCAACTTTGTGTCCCATAACTTCAACCAGAAATACACGGTTGTGGGATGCTGCTGTGGTGTGGATGCGGTCGATCGCATCCGTTGCGATGTCAACAGCACTCTGGAAACCGAATGTCATATCCGTTCCATAAATATCATTGTCTATCGTCTTTGGCAGATGGATGATATTCAGTCCTTCTTCACGCAGCAGGTTTGCTGTCTTCTGTGTTCCATTTCCCCCAAGGATCACCAGACAGTCCAGGCGCAGTTTGTAATAATTCTGTTTCATGGCTTCTACTTTATCCAGTCCGTGCTCGTCCGGTGTACGCATCAGCTTGAAAGGCTGTCTGGAGGTTCCCAGGATCGTTCCGCCCTTTGTCAGGATTCCGGAAAAATCTTTTGCGGAAAGCATACGGTAATTGCCGTAGATCAGACCCTTGTATCCGTCATAAAAACCATAAACCTCCAGTTCCTGTACATTTGCACTGAGACCTTTGACTACTCCACGCATTGTTGCATTAAGTGCCTGACAGTCACCGCCGCTTGTCAGCATACCAATTCTTAACATTTGCTACCACACTCCTCTTTTTGATTTTAACCTGATTAAGTTTAAGGCAGGTGGTTCCTGCCTTCGACACCACCTGCCTCAATTATATAATATTTTTCTCTTCACTACAACGGTAAAATCAATAACTTTCTGTTTCCTTCTCCAGGATCACTTCCGCAAAAGTCGCTTTCCTCTCAATCAGTTTTGTCAGTTTTGCCATTTTTGATACATTTCCGATCAAAATCACACCGCAGAGCTTTCCATTCAGGAAATACAGTTTTTCGTACTGCTTTTTACTCCTGTCACAGATCTCCAGTGTTTTATAGAGGAGATTTTTGTTTCTGCCATTATCTCCGATCGCATACAGGGAAGTATTCATTCCATTAAAGGAAAGCGGCATCTGCACTTTCTGATAAGTCACACACTCCCCGGCTGCATTTGCTCCTGCGACTTTTCCCTGTTCACTTGCTTCTGACCAGAGTGCTGCATTTTCCCCTTCAAATTCCACACAGTCTCCGCAGGCATAGATATCTCTCTCACTGGTCTGCATTTTTTCATCTGCAACGACTGCCCGGTTTATCCTAAGCCCCATCTTTTCTGCAAGTTCTGTATTTGCACGCACACCGCAGGAAATCAGAACCAGATCTGCCGCGATTTCTTCCCCGTCTGCCAGGCAGACGGCCGTCACACGTTCCTGTCCTTTGATCTTCTCGGTCTTTACTCCGGTGCGGATCATGATGCCTGCACTTTCCGCGACTGTTTTAAGCATTGCTGCCGCACCTTCATCTAACTGTCTTCCCATCAGAACCGGAGCCGCTTCCAGAACGGTGACACCACATCCTGCCTTTTTCAGCTCCCAGGCTGCCTCAAGTCCAAGTACCCCGCCGCCGATCACGACCGCATGTCCGTTCTTTGGTATCATCCGCTCGATTTTTCTGGCATCTTCCAGTGTACGGATCGCAGCCACCTGCTGTTTTTCACTTCCCGGGATCGGAGGCACAAAGCTTTTCGCTCCCAACGCATAGATCAGTTTCGTATATTTCAGACGCATACCATCCTCAAGCACAACTTCTTTTTTTCTCTTTATCCACTGAAACAATCTTTTTGCCAAGGATCTGAGCGACTTGATTTTCCTCATACCATCTCTTTGGTTCCACCTGAATCTGACTGATCTCAAGCCCGGCATTCAATGCCTTTGTCAGCATTGGACGATTATACGTTGGATATTTTTCCTCTGAGACCATAAGAATGGAAGAAGTCTTATCCCGCTCCCGGATAGCTTTTGCCGCGTTGAGTCCTGCTGTACCGTTTCCAAGGATCACATAAAATTCATCGCCGTCTTTTCGATACGTGCTTTCTTTCTCTTCCAACAGCACAAAGTTTTCACGTCCGACACCGCAGACCGGACATACTTCCAGTGAAGAATCAAAAATCTCTCCGCACACCAGACATTTTACAAGTCTGCGGCTGCCTTTGACCGTTTCTCCCGTCTTTTTATCCTGCAGCAGAGAACCAAAATTATAGCCGTATTCGAAGGCATCCACAAGATCCGTATCTCCCGGACGGAAACGGATGCGAAGTCCGTCCACGGTATTCATGCGAAGCTGCTTCAGACGCTCCATGATATGCGGCACGCCTTCTCCGCTCCAGCCGTAACTGCCAAATGCACTTGCCATTTTCCCGCCATGCGTTCCTGCAAAAATAGATGTAGTCAGATCCCAGATCGGCTTTAATGCCTCCCCGACGATCGTTGGTGTTCCAAATAAAATACCATCGGCAAATTCAATCTCTTCCAGTACCTTTGCCTGATCTGCTGTCACCATATCGTAGCTTCGCACATCAATATCACCGCTGGCTTTGATGCCTTCTGCAATCTTCTCTGCGATCTGTTTTGTATATCCATAGGCACTTACATAAGGAATAATGACCGTTTTTTTCTGATTTGGATTGATCACAGTACACCATCTCTCATACGTATCTTCGATAAAGTCGATTCCGGAATCCAGCACCGGGCCATGTCCCGGACAGATCATTGAAACATCCAGTTCCCTTACACGCTTCAGAGCTTTCAGCATAAACGGTTTGAACGGTCCGATGATGCAGTTAAAATAATATTTGGTTGCCCGCATATAACCCTCATGGTCTGTCACTTTGCTGACCAGCACATCCGGAAAACCGTAATGGGAGCCAAACGAATCACAAGTCACAAGCACCTGCTCTTCTTCAATAAACGTGTACATGGTATCCGGCCAGTGCAGATTCGGGACCAGCAGAAAACGCAGTGTTTTCTCTCCGATTTTCATCGTCTCATTGTCATGCACGATCAGACTGCAGAATTCCCCGTTTACGATTTCTTTCAAGAATCCGGCTGCGCAGGCAGTGGAAATGATCTTCAGCTGCGGACTTAAGTTTAACAGACGCTGTACACTGCCCGCATGATCCGGCTCCGTATGGTTGACTACCAGATAATCAATCTTCGTCACATCGATCACTTCGCCAAGTTTCTCCATCCATTCCTCAAAAAAGCTTCCTTTACTGTTTCAAATAATATAACTTTACCGCCGCTTTTGAGCACATAAGAATTGTATGTTGTACCAAATTCTGTGTACATGATAATATCAAAAACCCTGAGCGTGTCATCCACGATCCCCGCCCAGTAAAAATCATCTCTCAGCTTTAATGTTTTCATAGCATACCTCCTGTAGTTCTCCAAGTGCTTTAGATCTTCGCAGTTGTATTTTTATCCCTGAAGCAAAATGCCCTGCGCAGCTTTAAGTTTTTTATTATAGTAAATTATCATTTGCTTTTTTGTTGTAGTTATACTATACTTTATTGCAGAATATATTTCTGTTGCATATGCAACATTTTACGGGAGGATACTTATGCACACCAAAATTTCTCTTTTTACCGGCATCACACCGGACGAATATAAACGCATGATGAGCTGTTTCCACGCGATCGAAAAGTCTTTTTCCGCCGATGAGACCATCTGTTTTTTCTCCGACCACCCGGATCGCATCGGTTGTCTTCTGGAAGGTGAAGCTGCCATCATCCGCACGCACTTAGATGGTCGCCAGACCATTCTGGAATATCTCAAAGAAGGTGATGTCTTCGGCTCTGCACTTTCTGCCCTGTCACCTGACTGCGATTCTTTGCAGGTGGTCTGCATAAAAAACTGCAAGATCCAGTTTATCGACTATGCCCACCTGATCAAACGCTGCCCAAATGCCTGCAGTTTTCACAGTCTTTTAGTCAGCAATGCACTTCAGCTAATCTCCAGAAAAGCAATTGCTTTAAGCGAACATCTGGAAATTTTATCTCAGAGAACGACAAAAGAAAAAGCTCCTGTGCTATTTCGAAAAACTTGCACAGGAGCAACATTCAGACAGCTTTACGCTGCCTTTTTCTTTAACTACACTTGCCGATTATCTTTCCGTTGACCGCAGTGCCATGATGCGTGAACTGAAAAAATTAAAGGCAGAAGGAATTGTGAAATCAGACCGCAAAACTTTCACACTTATTCATCAAAATCTGCTTCAAACACGCCTTCCGGTGTCCGCATCGTCAAAATTCCAAGATTGAAATCCTCATCCTGGATTGTGATATGGTATTCAAAAACCACATCTTCCTCAAATTTTGACAGAAGCAGATAGGTTCCGTTTTCTTTTCCGTCAATCTGATCACAGATGTCATTGTATACATCTTCTCCGGAAATCGCTCTTGGATAGCCGGATGCTTTGATTTTCTGTTCAATGGCCTCATACAGTTCGTTCATCGTACGTTTCCTCTCTTTCTGCCCCCTATGGCAGTGCCTTCTTCACAGTCTTGTCAGGCATTCTGCCCAATGGCATCCAGAGCCTGTGCAATATCCGCGATCAGATCGTTCTTATCTTCCAGTCCACAGGAGATCCGGATCAACCCTGCCGGAATACCGGCTTCGAGCAGCTGCTCATCTGTCATCTGTCTGTGCGTGGAAGTTGCCGGATTCAGGCAGCAGGTTCTGGCATCTGCCACATGTGTCTCGATTGCTGCCAGTTTCAGATTTTTCATAAATTTCTCTGCTGCCTCTCTTCCGCCTTTCAGCTCAAAGGAAACAACACCGCATCCTCCGTTTGGAAGATATTTTTTTGCAATTTCGTAGTACTTGTTTGATGGAAGTGTCGGATAACTAACAAATTCTACTTTATCATGCTTCTCCAGAAATTCTGCAACTGCCTGTCCGTTTTCCACATGTCTTGGCATACGCACATGAAGTGATTCCAGACCGAGATTTAAAATAAATGCACTCTGCGGAGACTGGGCACAGCCAAGATCACGCATCAGTTGTGACGTACACTTTGTGATAAATGCACCTTCTTTTCCAAATTTCTCTGCATAGGTAATTCCGTGATAAGATTCATCCGGCGTACAAAGCCCCGGAAATTTATCTGCATGAGCCATCCAGTCAAAATTGCCTCCATCAATAATCGCTCCGCCAATTGCCGCACCATGTCCATCCATATACTTTGTGGTAGAATGGGTCACGATGTCTGCTCCCCATTCAATCGGGCGCAGATTTACCGGTGTCGGAAAGGTATTGTCTACGATCAGCGGTACTCCATGTGCGTGCGCTGCTTTTGCAAATTTTTCAATATCCAATACCGTAAGTGCCGGATTCGCAATAGATTCACCAAATACTGCTTTTGTATTTTCCTGAAATGCTGCATTTAATTCTTCTTCCGTGCAGTCCGGATCAATAAATGTCACATCCACACCCATTTTTTTCATTGTTACGGAAATCAGGTTATAGGTTCCGCCATAAATGGAGGAGGAAGCTACAATATGGCTGCCGGCCTCACAGATATTGAACAGTGCAAAGAAATTGGCTGCCTGGCCGGAAGAAGTCAGCATACCGGCTTTGCCCCCCTCTAATGCTGTAATCTTTGCCGCCACATAGTCGTTGGTCGGATTCTGAAGTCTGGAATAAAAATATCCTTCTGCTTCCAGATCAAACAGCTTTCCCATGTCTTCGCTCGTATTATATTTGTAAGTCGTTGACTGAATGATCGGAATCTGCCTTGGTTCTCCGTTTCCCGGTGTATAACCCGCCTGTACACATTTTGTATTCATTGAATAATCCATAATTTTGTCCACCTTCTATTTTGATAATAGTTATATGTTATACCCTTTTGTGTAAACTGTAAAGAAAAAGCGGAAAAACAGCGGCAGGAGATATTCCTTTTCTTCGGATTCCGGCAAAAACAGAGCCGGAAATATTATGCCATACGCTGAAGATCGCTCCCGGAAGGGTTGCCAGCGGGCTTGTCGCAAAATTTGCAGCCGCAAGGGAAACGGCAAGTCCGCTGTTCTGCATTCCCACTTCGATTGCGATTGCTGTTGCCTTGGAATATTCGATGTGGAATATTTTTGCTGCCAGAAGTCCAAGCCCCATGCCGCAGAGGTTGTGGATTGCTACGACGAGCAATACCAGTACACCGCAGCTTAAGATTTTTTCTGCATTTACTGATACAATTCCGGAAATGATCATCACGATTGACACAACCGAGATCAGCGGCAGAACCTCCGATATTTTTTCGATCTGCTTTCCGAATAATGTCCGGATCAGGATACCAAGAAGGACAGGGATCAGAATTACTTTTACAACGGAGATTACCATGGCCCAGAAAGACACTTCTACCCAGGTTCCTGCCAGAAGATAAACCAGCAGTGGTGTCATCAGCGGAGCGATCAGGGTTGAGGCGATCGTCATGCCAACGGAAAGTGCCACATCACCTCCTGCAATGTAGGTGATCACGTTGCTCGCCGTTCCGCCTGGACAGCAGCCGACTAAAATCACACCAAGTGCCAGTTCAGTCGGAAGTTTTAAGATCATGCAGAGAATCCAGGCGATCAGCGGCATGATCGTATACTGTGACACGAATCCGATCAGCACTTCTTTGGGTTTTGAAAATACAACTTTGAAATCCTCCATCCGGATCGTGAGCCCCATTCCGAACATCGCCACGCCAAGAAATACCGATGTGTATTTTGTCGTCCAGGCAAAACCGTCCCGCCTGAAAAAGGCAAGTATGGAAAATGCAATGATGATCACACCGATGTATTTTGTTAAAAAGGAACTGATTTTTCCGATTTTATTCATAATATTCTTCATAGGCTACACACCATAGCTGAAGTTGTCGATCAGTCTTGTTTTTCCGATATAGACTGCCATCGCAACCAGCACATCCCGATCTGCCTTTTCTGCCGGCTGCATCGTAAGTGCATCTACCATCATCACATAATCAATACGTGCCAGCGGTTCTGCCTCAATGATCGCTTTCATCGGATTCAGCACCTCTTTTGCATCTGCTCCTTTGTAAATCACTTCTTTTCCGGCTTTTACTGCTCTTGAAAGGCAAAGAGCCGCTCTTCTCTCTTCCTCATTTAAGTAAGTGTTCCGGGAAGATTTTGCCAGTCCGTCTTCTTCACGGACGATCGGACAGCCGACAATCTCAATATCAAAATTCAGATCTTCTGCCATTTTGCGGATGATTGCAAGCTGCTGTGCATCTTTTTCCCCAAAATAAGCACGATCCGGTCCTACAATGTGGAACAGTTTTGTTACAACTGTGCACACACCCTTGAAATGGATCGGTCTTGTTTTTCCGCAAAGTGTTTCTGATAAGGTGTCGATACTTACAAAGGCATGCGGATCATGATACATATCTTCCGGAGACGGTGCAAAGATCAGGTCTGCTCCAAGACTTTCACAAAGCGCGCTGTCCCTCTCGAAATCTCTGGGATATGCCTCTAAATCTTCGTTCGGGCCGAACTGCGTCGGATTTACAAAATCTGAAACTACTACGATATCATTCTGCTCTCTGCATTTACGGATCAGACTTGCATGTCCTTCATGAAGAAATCCCATGGTCGGTACCAGTCCGATGGTCTTTCCTTCTTTTTCCATTGTTTTACCTGTCTTCTTGTCTCCTCGACTGTTTTTGTTACCTGCATTTTGTTTCTCTCCTCTTTTTATAGATTACGAGATAGCCTCTGAACTGAATTTCAAAAAATCATGCCATATCAGATGCAGAATCGCGTCCTGTCACGGTTACAACCCTGCTGCTCACATCTGATACTGATTTCAACCCAACTGTCCATGTTTTTCGTAACATGAGATTCTGCTGATCCTGTTTTTCTCATCCACAAATACAACAGATGGTTTATGGCTTTTTGCCTCTTCCGGTTCATACTGACCATAAGCCATGATAATGATCTTGTCCCCTGTACTGACACAGCGTGCTGCTGCACCGTTTAAACAGATCATGCCGCTTCCGCGTTCCCCGCAGATTGTATATGTTTCAAACCGGCTTCCATTGTTCACATCCACGATCTGCACCTTTTCATATTCTAAAATGCCTGCTGCATCCAGAAGTTCTTCGTCCACGGTAATACTTCCCACATAATCCAGTTCCGCCTGTACAACGCTGCCCGGTGAATCTTACCTTTTAACATTTCTACTGTCATTTCTAATTCCTTTCTATATTCACAGAGAAATCAAGTCGAACACACATGAGACCTGGCACATGATTCTGGTCATCTCTGCTGATAACGATTTTCAAGTCGAACGCACGTGAGACTTGGCACGCGATTCTGTCAGCTTTGCTGACATTTACCCAACAGAATCGCTGTGCATTCTCGCGGAGCGTTATCTTAGTCGGAGATTGCACTCCCACTAAGATAAAAAAGCACCTTCAAGGCATAAAGTGACCCTGAAAATGCTGCTTCATTTCCCTGTTTTCAAAGTCTTACTTTAATCACTAAATATAAGCTCTGTTTTTTCATTTTCCATCCAGGTTCTGAGAGTTTTCTCTGTACCCGGAATCTGCATTGTAATGTTTGATTTTTTTTATTCAGTACGAGTATAGCTTTGCCTGCAAATACTATCTCATGCGGTATTATGGCATTGTTTTCCTTCCTTGTCAATGTTTATCTCAGTCGTGAATACTCCCACTTCTGCAAGTGGTGAGTAATAACAAGTCTTTCTCAGTGGGAGTACAATCTTCGACTGAGATAGCTCCGCGAGGATGTGCAGTGATTCTGAGAAGAATATGTCAGCTTTCGCTGACCAGAATCACGCACCAAGTCTCACGTGCGTTCGACTTGAATCTTGTTGCCCGTCCCCACTGATACAATCTTGTCACCCGCCTCCCACAAAGGCAGAAGTCATCTCACATCTGATATAATTTTCTGTTGTCGAGAAACAATTATCACTTTTCTTTTGCAGATAAGTGCGGTATGATACATTCGATGAGAATATTTCTCAATTTTAAGAATCATATATAATTACGAATTTTGAACGCAGAGAAGCATTCCCCCGCTTCAAGTGTGCAGAGCACTAAGCGGTGGTGAGGGGGATGCTTATGTCAGTGGGAGTTGAAGTTCCCACTGACAGGTCGCGAAGCGACTGCGTTCATGAGCAAGTAGCGAAGCGGATTGTGATGTCCGCTTTACCAATTCAAGGAGGAGATATGACACTTAGAGAACTGAAGATAGGCGAAAGTGCTGTTGTCACACAGCTTGGCGGTGAGGGCGCTCTTCGCCAGCACTTTCTTGATATGGGTATGATCCCCGGTGCCCAGGTAACCGTACAGAAAATGGCTCCAATGGGTGATCCGATGGAATTAAAGATCCATGGATATGAACTGACACTGCGTCTTGCTGACGCTGAAAAAATCGAAATTGAAAAAATTTCCGAAAAACAAGAGCACTCATTTCCGGAAAAGAAGCGAGTCAAACGAGAACATCCGGGGCTTGGTGAGGGGGGAAAATATCACGAAAAGAGCAGCGAACATCCCCTTCCGGACGGTACCGTGCTGACTTACGCCCTGGTCGGAAACCAGAACTGCGGAAAAACAACGCTTTTCAATCAACTGACCGGCTCCAACCAGCATGTTGGTAATTTTCCAGGCGTAACAGTTGACCGGAAGGACGGTGCGATCAAAGGACATCCGGACACACTGGTCACAGACCTTCCGGGCATTTACTCCATGTCCCCATACAGCAGTGAAGAGATTGTTTCCAGAAACTTCGTTTTGAATGAAATGCCAGAAGCACTCATCAACATTGTGGATGCTACCAACATCGAACGAAATCTCTATCTGACCATGCAGCTTCTGGAAATGAACATCCCGATGGTTGTCGCTTTAAACATGATGGATGAAGTGACCGGCAATTCCGGTTCGATCGACATCAATGGCATGGAAGCCCTGCTTGGTGTCCCTGTTGTTCCGATCTCTGCTGCAAAAACGAAGGTGTCGGTGAGCTTGTCCGCCATGCCATTCATATTGCCAAATATCAGGAGCGTCCGACCAGGCAGGATTCTGCGATGAAAATGACTATAATGGCGCCGTACATCGCTGCATCCACGCTGTGATCCATCTGATCGAAGATCATGCCATTAGGGCAGGTATTCCAGTGCGTTTTGCGGCAAGTAAGCTTGTTGAAGGCGATCAGCTTGTTGAGCAGGCATTAAACTTAGAGCAAAACGAGAGGGAAATGATTGAGCACATCATTGTGCAGATGGAAGAAGAGCGTGGAATTGACCGCTCAGCAGCCATTGCAGACATGCGTTTTTCATTTATTCAAAAGCTGTGTGATCAGACAGTGATTAAGCCGGGTGAAAGCAAAGAGCACGAAAGAAGCCGGAAAATCGATGCAGTATTGACTGGACGCTATACGGCACTTCCAATGTTTGCTGCAATCATGGCACTTGTATTCTGGCTGACATTTGGTGTGATTGGTGCAGGACTTCAAATCTGATGGAGATTGGAATTGACTGGCTGACGCAAAGACAGATGCTGTGATGACGCTATGGCAGGTCAATGATGTGCTTCATTCTCTTGTAATTGATGGTATATTTAATGGTGTCGGAAGCGTACTTAGCTTTCTTCCTATTATTGTTACACTGTTTTTTGTTCTTATCATTGCTTGAGGATAGTGGTTATATGGCACGAGTTGCCTTTGTTATGGACAAGCCGCTTCGTAAGATTGGTCTTTCCGGACGAAGCATTGTGCCAATGTTAGTTGGATTTGGATGTACAGTGCCTGGTGTAATGGCGACAAGAACACTGCCGTCAGCGCGTGACCGTAAGATGACGATCATGCTTACACCATTTATGAGCTGCACGGCTAAGCTTCCTATCTATGGATTTTTTACATCAGTATTCTTTCCAAAGCAAAGCGGTATTATCATGATTGGTCTTTACTTTTTAGGTATAGCAATGGGTATTTTAACAGCTGTTATTTCCAGAAAGACTATGTTTCATGGAGAGCTGTTCCATTTGTAATGGAGCTGCCAAATTATCGTCTTCCAGGAGCAAAAAATGTACTCCAGCTGATGTGGGATAAAGCAAAAGATTTCCTTCAAAGAGCATTTACTGTAATCTTTATGGCATCTCTTGTAATCTGGTTCTTGCAGACATTTGACTTACATTTGGCAATGGTTTCTGATTCCCAAAACAGCATTCTGGCAGCAGTAGCAGGTTTGATTGCACCAGTTTTTGCACCGCTTGGCTTTGGCGACTGGCGTATTTGTACATCTTTAATCGCTGGATTTATGGCAAAGGAAAGCGTTGTTTCTACACTTTCAGTATTGTTTGGAAGTACAAAGACATTGTTGGAAGTACTCTCGCCGCTGTCAGCAGCATCTCTTCTTGTTATTTTGTCTTCTGTACACACCATGTATTGCAGCAATCTCTTCCATTAAAAGAGAGCTGGGAGCAAAATGGGCAGTAGGCATTGTGCTATTTCAGTGTGCTGTAGCATGGGTGGTTGCATTTGTAGTTCATTTGATTGGAATGGCGATTTTAGCGTTTATAATAAAGGGGCTGTGAAAAAAAACAAAAGTTTTTTCACAGCCCTGTTTCATTTCGCCCACGGAAAGATAATCGAGAGGCTGTCATCTGAGGAATTGCTTGCTGAAGTAGTATCTGGTGCAGATTCAGCAGTTTGTGAGCCTTCGGTCTGATTTTCACTTTGAGATTGCCCTGACGTTGGTGCTTGTGTCTCGACCTCGGATTGCTGCACTTGTGTTTCAGCTGACGTATTTGTCTCTGACTGAATCTCAGTTGACTCCTGTGTCTGTCCAAGCGCTGGATCAAAATAATTGTAAACTTGACCCTGGTTACCATGCCCCCGTCTTGCAGCTGCCATTTCACTGACTGTAACGAGCTCATAGCCGGCAGCAATCAGTTCTGGAATGATGATTTGGGATGCCTGCGCAGAGGATGCTTCCATATCGTGCATAAGCACAATGGCGCCGTCCTTTACTTTGCTTCGAATGATATCACAGGTTGTGGCAACATCGTGGTGTTGCCAGTCAATTGTGTCCACGCACCACATGATAAGCGGATAACCGTCATCAACAGCTGCTACATTGGCACATGATGCATCGTCAGTAGCGCCTGTCGCGGTCTCATGATGCATGGGCGGTTTCCTGTAATCATCTGCACATAGGAGCTTGTACTGCTGATTTCCTGATCTGTTACCTGTGCATCCATATTTGTAATTTTATAATGATTGTAGGTATGATTCCCAATTTCAGAACCTGAATTTTCAATATTTTGGATAATATCCGCGCAGCGTTCTACATTCCTGCCAAGAACAAAGAATGTAGCATAGGCACCATTTGCTGTAAGCGTATCAAGAATGATCTGTGTATTTTGCGTGGAAGGACCATCATCATAAGTCAGCGCAACCATTGGCTTTGTGGCGTCAACAGTGTGCCTAAGCTTTCCCTGTGAGGTAAAATCGTAGACGAGATCACCGATACGGTGGCAGCCTACATATACATGTCCATTTTCATCTGTCATACCAGTAGCGCCGTCAGGAAAAGTAAAATTCCCTGTCACAGCTTTTCCATCTTCACCGAAATAGTAATAATAGCCATCATCGCATTTTACAGTAGAGCAAAAATATTGGCGGCCATCATCAGTAAAACAATATGTATCACCATTTTCATCTATATAGCGGCCTGTCTGCATTATGCCGTCATCAGAAAAAAGGTAGCGTGAATCATCGATCATTTGATATCCAGTCAAAAGATAACCATTTTGACAGTAGCCCATCGTGCCGTCAGCATTTGTAACCCAGCCCTCAGCAGGTTTGTTGTTATCATCAGTTCGGTAAAGTGCTTCTTTGCCAAAAGTTTCAGATTCTGTTTCAAAAAAGCTCTCGGATTCATTGGCAGCCAAGTTTTCTTCATAGTCATCTGTTGATGTAACGGTAGTTTGATTAGAAGGTGCGTTTGAAGTACATGCGTTTAAAAAGAACGTGCCAGACAGTCCGAGAGCAAGTGCAGCTTTTTAAGCGGACATCTTTTTATATTATTATACATGGATGAAATCCCCCATAAATCAAAATTTAGATTTCCATTAGTATAGCACGTAGTTTAAAAAAAGGGAATATGAGAAAAATCACTTCAGCAAAAAATGTTATTTTCAATCCCCAAAATCATAGTATAATGAAAAAAAGGAAACTTGTAGAAAGAGCAGAATTACTTGTGACTAATGATCTTAAGAAGCAAGGATACATGAGAAGG
>ENA-OQCX01000453-OQCX01000453.1-human-gut-metagenome-genome-assembly--contig:-NODE-453-length-21299-cov-2.449462_pt1 | contig 21299 bp, 23 predicted proteins | sample MGYA00242762_ERZ504587 | MGnify/ENA primary metagenome ERZ504587 (study PRJEB26092, sample SAMD00036337) | human gut metagenome | host: Homo sapiens | study: EMG produced TPA metagenomics assembly of... | reverse complement strand
TTCCCGATTCGATGGTGGGAAGACATGCGCGCTTTATATGGGAAGGATGGTTGACAGTGATTCTGTCTTTGTAAATGGAACTTTCGTTGGTTTTACTTCCTATACTTACCCTCCTCGTAAATATGATATTCCGGCAGGAGTTTTGGCACAAGGTGAAAATGTGATAGCCGTAAGGCTTACTGCTAATTCTTCCAATGGCGGTTTTGTTAAAGATAAGAAATATAAGATTGTAGGAGATGATGCAGAAGTAGACCTTACTGGTACATGGAAGTATAAGGTAGGTATTAATCTGGATGAAGTTATGAAATATAACGGGAAGCTTAAGAATCTTAAGAAGGCTGGTTCCGGACTCTATAATGGAATGATCTATCCGATTAGCAATTATCAGGTGAAAGGGGCCATTTGGTACCAAGGTGAAAGTAATTCCGGTCGTTCGCAGACATATGCTTCTTTATTGGAGGCTTTGATTCAGAACTGGCGGGAACTTTGGAAAATGCCTGATATGCCTTTCTTACTGGTGCAATTACCCAATTATATGGAGAAGAGTGATAAACCTTCCGATAGTGGATGGGCAAGAATACGTGAGGCTCAGTTTAAAACAGCATTGAATGTGCCACATACTGCATTGGCAGTAACTTATGATGTGGGCGAATGGAATGATATACATCCTTTGAATAAGAAAGCGGTTGCACAGCGGCTTTTTCTGGGAGCCCGTAGACTTGTGTATGGAGAAAAAGTTACTGCTTCCGGTCCTTTGTATAAAGAAATGAGAGTGGAAGGGGATAAAATAATTCTGACTTTTACTGAAACAGGTCGTGGATTGACTTGTAAGGGGAAAGAACTTAAGCATTTTGCTATTGCAGGTGAAGACCGGAAATTTGTGTGGGCAGATGCTGTGATACGTGGCAATAAAGTGGTGGTGAGCAGTGAGTTTGTGAAGAATCCGGTGGCAGTACGTTATGCTTGGAGTAATAATCCTGAGGATGCCAATCTGTGCAATAAAGAAGGACTGCTGCATCGCCTTTTAGAACAGATAATTGGTAATAAGCTATTTGCAAATTACTATTTGAATAATAATTATAAATTAAGAACTAACATGAAAAACAAAAAAACGTTATTGGCAGTGTTGGCAGGCTTGGCTTTAAGCTCCTGCACTACTCGTGTTGCAACGGAAAACGATGCTTCTTTGAAGGGAGTGTTGGGTGATAAATTTTTGGTAGGTGTGGCATTGAATGCTCGTCAATCTTCAGGTGTGGATACTGCGGCAGTTAAGATTGTAAAACACCACTTTAATTCAATTGTTGCAGAGAACTGTATGAAGTGTCAGACCATTCATCCGGAGGAAGACCGTTATGATTTCAGCCAGGCAGATGAATTCGTAAAGTTTGGTGAAGACAATGGAATGTACATAATCGGTCATTGTTTGGTTTGGCATTCCCAACTTGCTCCCTGGTTCTGTGTTGATAAGGACGGTAATAATGTTGCTCCGGAAATACTGAAGCAGCGGTTGAAAGATCATATTACAACTATTGTCAGCCGCTATAAAGGACGTGTTAAAGGTTGGGACGTTGTGAACGAGGCTATTCTTGAAGACGGTTCCTATCGCAAGAGTAAGTTCTATGAGATCTTGGGAGAAGAATTTATTCCTCTTGCTTTTCAGTATGCTCACGAGGCTGATCCTGAAGCCGAATTATATTATAATGACTATAATATGCATGAAGTTGGGAAGCGTACAACTGTTGTGAAACTCGTGAATGACATGAAATCGAAAGGGCTTCGTGTTGATGCTATCGGTATGCAAGGCCATGTCGGTCTGGATTATCCTTCTTTGACAGATTTCGAGGAGAGCATGCTTGCTTATGCTTCTACTGGAGCTAAGGTCATGATAACAGAATGGGATATGTCTGCATTGCCTACCTTGAAACGTACTGCCAATGTATCCGATACGGTTGCGTATAAAAAGATGCTGAATCCTTATCCGGAGTCTTTGCCCGATAGCGTTTCCAAGCAATGGAACGATCGTATGTCTGATTTCTTAAATCTCTTCATTAAACATTCCGACTTTGTGAGTCGTGTAACTGCTTGGGGGGTAAGTGACGGTGATTCTTGGAAGAACGGTTTCCCTGTGAGGGGTCGTAAGGATTATGCTTTGCTTTTCGATCGTAATTATCAGCCGAAAGATTTTATAAAAAAGATATTGGAATAAACTTTTGGGGATGTTTTCAGGACTTTTTGAGAAGTAGGTTAGTTATAAACATTGCTTAGGGTTATTGGGAATGCCTATATAGGCAAACACAAAATATTTTATAATAGGGGGGTATCCAACGGATGCCCCCTTATCTTTGTTTATTGTTACAAGAGAAGGTCTGGAAATGTTCTTAATCCTTTAAAATACCCATGCACAGGATGTCCTGCACATGGGTAAAATGTTTTTAAAGACGTTTTGATAATGATAGGCTTGTGATTTTCATCATGGTAAGGCATACCGTAACGATTGGATTTCACTCTGCTGTTCATTAGAGAGTCAATGGGGATGTTCAAAGGTCTTACACCTGCGGGGAGCTCTTTGTTTGAGAAAGTCTGGAAATAACCTACACAAGCATCTCTCCACCATTCAGCGTCATTCTTCTGAATATCCAGTTTCTCGGATACCTCATTAAAAATGCTTTCGCTGACATAGGGCTTGAGCTTTGCCCACATTTTTTTGTATTCCTCAACTTGCGAGATACCTTTGTCATAGTGCAGGCATATCTCGTCCCAAAGTTCTCTACCAGAAGAAAGCTTATAGTCCCATGGGAGATGGTGGAACCAAAGAAGAAGATTTTCAGGGCAGGTTTCAAGTGAATTGAATTGTGAAGCTAACGGTTCATGGTATTGGTCTACATTAGCAGAACCGTTGCGTGTACGGTCGAATCCCACTCCATTTTTGTCTGCTTTATGATAGAATACAGGCGACCAGTCGGGACGTCTTATACTATTTTCCCATGGTCCCGGTCCATAATGCGAACCGCCAAATATATGGTGGAATCCAAGCGGCATCATGTAATTTACGGCTGTCTCGCGGGAACTCATCATCATATCCTTGACTGGGATAAGAAAATTCTGTTCATAAGCTGTGGGTGTTATTCCTTTGGGTTTGATGAAAGTCTGGTGTATCCATTCATTTGCAATCTGTTCAGCACTTAATGTAGGGTCCCAGGCAAGGCGGCCGAAAGCATACCAATGGATTGGGCAAATATGTAACCGCAAAAATTAGGGTCTTGACCGGTATTTGCAACACCTGCAATGGCTTTAACCATTTTTGCTATGGTCGAACCTTTTCCGTCTCTATAAGTATCGCTGTCGAGACATTCTTCATAAGTAGTGCCATGGTAGACGAGATGATTGGAGAATCCTAAATATTCTTGAGTAATTTGGAATTCCATCATCATGGGAGTGTTGTATAACTGTCCGAATAAAGGACTGAAAGGTTCACGTGCTGAAAATCAATAGGACCGTTTTTGATCTGGATAATGACGTTGTCTGCAAATTGTCCGTCAAGTGATTTGAATTCTTCTACAGCCTGATTGGCCCTGTCGCTGCTGGTAGGGTTGTATACGAAGGCTCTCCACATAATGATTCCACCATAGGGAGCTACTGCTTCGGCAAGCATATTTGCGCCGTCGGCGTGGGTCCGGCCATAATCTTGCGGACCAGCCTGCCTTCGGAATTTGCCTTTACGAGAAAGCCGCCGAAATCGGGAATGGCAGTGTAGATTTCAGCTGCTTTATTTTTCCACCACTGACGTACCTTTGGATCAAGAGGATCTCCTGATTTTAATCCGTCAAGAGTGACAGGACTTGTCCATTTGATGGAGAGGTAGGTGGTGATGCCATATTCTCTGAGTATGTTGGCTATTTGAGCTACTCTTTCGATATGTTCTTTGTCCAAGATAAGGGGATTGGCATTGACATTATTGAGGACTGCACCGTTCAATCCCACAGATGCACAGAGTTCGCCATAGTGGTGGATTCTCTCAGTGGGAATTTCTTTTGCTGTCCATTCCCACATGGATAGTCCGGCATAACCTCTTTCTACAGTATCATCAAGATTGTCCCAATGGTTGAGAATACGGTATTCGTAATATGGTTTTTCATGAATATCCAGACCGGCATCTGCTTTACCGAGAACCTCTGCCCTTTGCAGGGCATATACTCCATAACGGATTGCTGCTTGTGAACCGCCATCAATATAGCGTTTGCCATTGGCATCGTAAATGTGATACTCTTCTTTGGAAAGAGTACTGTCTATCCGGGTCTCAACCGAAGCCAGCACTTCTTTATAGCTTCGTCCGTTTGCAAGCCAAAGCATGGTTTCATCTTGGTCTATAGGCTCGGGAGTATTACATGCCGAAAAATTCAGTATGGAAAAAACTATGATAATAAAAGTTTTAATGTTCTTCATATAAGTATTTATTTAATATAAAAGCTATATTTTCTCATCATATCAATATTTATAAAAAAACCGCTTGCAGATACCTTGGAGACATCTACAAGCGGTTTCGTTGAATACCTATTGCGAACTTATCCCAAAAGACAGTTATCTGTATTCAGGATTTTGGTAGTTCTTTTTCTCGTCAGCACTCATTTCCATACCGTCAAGTTGTCCTTGTGGAATAGGACGTAGATAATGTCCAGGTTTGATAGTACGTGTATAAGTCACGATATTGCGGTCTCCTTTATCATTTCCGCAGATTTCGTAGCTATCGGCATATTCGTTCCACTTTTGTGTGCGGACAAGGTCGAACCAACGATAGCCTTCACCATAGAATTCACGTGAACGTTCATCTAAGATGAAATTGATGTCAATTGTTGCCGGAGTTTCAGCTGTTAATTGAGAACCATAATCCACGTCCATTTCTTCGTTTTCTGCATTATTGAATGTCCATTTTCCAGCACGATCGCGTAAAACATTAACTAATTCACGTGCACTCTTATCAGGCTTGGTTGTTGCTCCCTTTACTGCCGCTTCTGCTGCAATAAGGTAAAGCTCGGAGAACTTGGCAATATTGTACGGGCGTGTACTACCGGCATTTGGCTGGCCTGGACCAGTGCCGTTATCTGTACGATAGGGACCAAGCTTCCAAAGACCGGGGTATACGCGGCGGCTGATTGCACTGGGACCCATTACATAATCACCACGTCCTGTTATAACTCCTGCGCCAGTATTACTGTTTCCTGCACCATCTGGATATTGAATGTTAGGGTCATCTTCCGGAAGGAAGGTCAATAAAGGTTCTCCTTCAGCTACTGCAATTCCGTTAGCTCCTGAAACGGTTGTCCAATTGTTTCCATTTGTAGACCAATTACCGCGGTAAACGGTTGTAAATGTTCCATCGTAACGGGAATCTTTGGTCTTATCTTTAAACGTCTTTGTGAATACACCATGAGGAGGGGCCATACGAGTCCATGGACGACCATAGGCTTGTTCTGCAACACGAATTACGGGTGAAATAGTATTGCCATCTTTGTCTTTAGCTTGAATGTCCGTGTAATTCCAGTTCATCATCCAACCGGCAAAATTATCAGGGGCACCACCACTACCGTAACTCAAGCTACCACCATTGTAATATTCATCTTCTTGCGTGTGATCTGCATATAACAGAATTTCTTTGTTACGATCGTATGGACCGGCATTAACTTGGTAGAAACTTCCATCAACCATATGGACCAGGATTGTCAATTGCTTCAGTTGCAATATCATACGCTTGTTGATAATACCATGCAGCATCATGTCCATCGGGATCTGTGCGGTCGCATTCCGGATATGTGGGGATATTATTGGGATTTTCCAACCACCAACCATACGTCAGATATGCTTTTGACAAGTATAAACGTGCTACAGTTTTAGTAACTCCACCTGTTACACGAGGGTTATCAGGCAGATTGGTGATAGCTGTTTTTAAATCGGGAAAAACGGCTTTAGTGTATACTTCGGGAACGGTGTTGCGTACAGAAGTGCGTGATGTTGATATGTTGAATTTTAATTCACCGGCACCCAAATCCAATGGCACACGCCGAAAGTCTGTACTAATAAAAAATAGTCCATACCGCGGAAGAAATGTGCTTCGGCGAGAAGAGCCTCGGAAACACCTACTTTAGAACCATTTTCAAGGACACCATTAGCTGTGTTGATATTAGAGAAAGCTGTTCCCCACAGTACATCCGAACGACTGCTGCTTGCTGTCAAACTCCCCACACCTGATAAGTCGGCATCTTTGAAGTTTCCATCGGCGGATTGGGCATAAGTTGCTTCATCTGTTCCTGTCAAACATGAATTGTAATAGTATGCTTGTCCGTAAATATAACGTAAGTGTGCATACATGGAAGTTATACCGCCTTCTACACCTTTTTCAGTTTGAAAGAAGTTGGTTCATAAATACTACGTGGTTGTTCATCCAGGATATCTGAGCAAGAAGTTGCAAAGAGCAAGGCTAATGCCGTAGTTCCCAGAACTCTTATATTAATAAATGTTGGTTTCATGCTTTCAAAGTTTAATTAGAATGTCAAGTTAATGCCAAATAAATAATTACGTGTGGAAGGGGCATTGGTTCCCACAGTCAAGAAACGCTTTTGAATGCCACTTGTTACTGCCACATTCTCATTACCGTAAGAGTTGGTTTCCGGATCCAGACCTGTCTCTTTATGGAATGGAGAACATATTACAAACGGGTTCTGTATTGATACATAGGCACGTAAACTTTGAATACCGAAGTTTTTCAGCCATTTCTGTTCGTCAAATTTGTAACCTAAAGAAATGTTGCGGACTTTCCAGTAAGAAGCGTCAAAATATCCTAATGTACTACCATATTTGGGATTATCACCACTTTGGATACCACCCGGTTTCGGGTATTTGGCATTGGTGTTTTCTTCTGTCCAATAGTCCACATCTACCTGGCCTCTACGTCCAGTCAACATGTTCAGATAACCGTTAGAGTGATGTAAGGTACTGATAAGCTTGCCTCCGCATTTAAACGCTGTGATGACATTCAAGTCAAACCCTTTATAGGCAACGCGTGTGCTGAAACCTCCTGTAAACTTTGGTTCCATACTGATAATTTGGCGGTCGTCTGGTCCGATTTGACGAACAGGGGTGCCATCTTCATTATATTCACCGGTATATTTTACTTTAATCATACCAACGTTTCCACCTGGTTCCAAAATATCAAGATAGGGGTCACCTTCTTGCCATAGACCTATTTTTTCATAGTCATAAATAGCATCAATAGGATGACCAACAAACCAGTTGTTGGCTTCATCACGCTCAGCTCCGGATGCTAATTCTGTCAGTTTATTGCGATTTGCTGATATATTTATACTTGCATCCCAAGTCCATCCGTTGTGGTTGTCAAGAATTGTTCCGTTTAATGTGAATTCTACACCCTTGTTTTCGGTTTTTCCTACGTTACCTACATAGCTGCTTACACCTGAAGTTGAAGGAAGATTAACACTTTGCAGCAAATCGGATGTTTTCTGAATGTAATATTCAAATGTTCCCGATAAACGGCCGCCAAGCAATGTGAAATCCAGACCAAAGTTCCATGTAGAAGAATATTCCCATCCTAAGTCATAATTCGGCAATGCAGATACATAGTAACCTGTGGCATAGCCAGTAGGTCCGAAGTTATAAGGGCGTGTGGATAATTTTCCCCATGTGGAATATGGGGCTACGGCTTGATTGGAAGTTTGTCCGTATCCTACACGTACTTTAAGGATGTCCAACCATTCAAGGTCATCCATAAATGATTCTTGACCAATATTCCAACCTGCAGATACAGCCGGGTATGTATGCCATTGATGGCCTTTTGCCAAGCGGGAAGATGCATCGGCACGAACAGTTGCCATCAGCATATAACGGTTATCGTAAGTGTACATGCACGTCCCATCCAAGACATCAAGCCACTTTTTTGGTAGTCCCAATTGTCTGGATTAACGGTGATAGTACCTTCTGCACGACCTAAATTATAGTATTGCAAATATTCTGCAGGAATATCACGTGCAGCAATATGCGATTTGGTATAAACAGTTTCCTCTGCAGAATACATACCTACTATGTTCAGTTGATGCTTGCCAAATGTACGGTCGTAAGTTATTAGATTCTCTATTGCCCAGTTAGTCGTTTCTGTATGTTCTAAAGATGCAGTAGATGGAGTATCGGCTGTTGAGCTATTTATACCTTCACCGGTGAAGACACCACCTTTAGTAGAACGGTAGTTCAAGCCCAAATTGACACGATATTTTAAACCTTTTACCCATGGGCATTGTACTTCAGCAAAAAGGTTGTTGTAGGTACCAAAACCTTTCTTTTCATTTAACCAACTATCTTCCAAATTTTCCACAACATCACGTGTCACAACAAAATTTTCATCCTGGCTGTTGAGCTTAACTGTTCTCTTCAGACTTCCGTCTTCATTGTACGGATTGGCAAGTGGAGTGTTGTTAAGTACGCTATATAAGTCAATATTAGAACCTTTTGTTACATTATAGTTGCTATTGGTAGTTAATCCGAAGCGGAAGTATTTACCTACACCTTGGTCAAATGAACCGCGTAATGAATAGCGGGTGTAATTTTGTGTAGGAATAACGCCTGATCCTTGTAATAGGCTGCACCAAAACTATAACTTCCATTGTTTGTACCGCCAGCTACACTGACATCATGGCTGTTTACCATGCCTGTACGGTATAGAAGGTCTTGCCAGTCCGTGTTCATATCGTCTGATTCATCTAAGGAGTTTTCAAATTTACCGGCATATTTACGCATTTCAGCATATTTGGGTCCGTCCATCATAGGATATTTAGAGAATACGGATTTTGCACCTACATAACCGTTATATGTAAATTTGGCAGGTGTACCTTGGGCTCCTCTGTTCGTAGTGATTAAAATAACACCATTAGCACCACGTGAACCATAAATGGCAGTGGAAGAAGCATCTTTTAGAATATCCATGCTTTTAATGTCACCGGGATTAATATCAGACAGGTTTCCCATGAAAGGAATACCATCCAACACTACTAACGGGTCATTAGAAGCAGTCAGTGAACGAGTACCACGAATACGGATTTGCATGGTAGCACCAGGCTGTGAAGATGTCTGCGTCATATCTACGCCGGCTACACGATTTTGTAAGGCGTACGTAATATTCGTAGAAGGCATTTCTTGCAGTTTATCACCGCCTACTGATGCGATAGACCCCGTTACATCTGATTTTCTTGCTGTACCGTAACCGATAACGACTACTTCCTCCAATGCTTTGGAGTCTTCTTTTAATATAATGTTGAGATTAGTGTTTCCTTTGATAGCAATCTCTTGTGTGACATATCCGATATAGGAAATTACTAACGTTGCATTTTTTTGTACAGTCAACGAGAAGTTTCCGTCCAAGTCGGTTATCATACCATTGGTTGTTCCTTTTTCTGTTACGTTGCACCAATAACCGATTCGCCTAAGTTATCTTTCACAATACCCTTTACCGTGATATTCTGAGCAATACTGCACAGAGGTATCAGGCAGAGTAACAATAATAGCCCCAGGGGCCTAAAATAATAAGTTGTGCATTTCATAAAAAACAAGGTTTTAATTAAATAAAAATGTTAAATCAAAGTATAGACTTATTAAGGTTCTTTTTATGTTATCATATACTATCTTTTTTATGTTAGACATTTGTTTTGATTCTCTGTTGGTTAGCAATGAAGTGAAGAACGTATTCCCAACTTCTGGCGTATACAAAAATATGAATTATTTAGCGAACGGTTGGTTATGAATGATACCTTTGCTTTGTTTTTTGTAACATGGGCTTTTATTAGTGTTACATTGTTTTTTGTATATGTTACATTGATGAAAAGATGTAATGCAGGGATGTTATATAGAGAAAAATAACTAAATTGTTTTCTTGCATTTTATGAATAAGCAAAGTTTTTAATCACAAAACTATATAAGTATCGGAATAAATTGCTTTTTGTTTATCTTTGTCGCACTTTTGTATCTAATAAAAAGAGAAACTATGAAAAAATGCGTTTGGAAGATACTTATAATATGTTTGTGTTGTATGGTTCAAGGAGTTGAGGCACAGACTGGGAAAGTATATACACAGATATGGGATTGTCCAGTAGCTTGATAAATCAGATATTTCAGGATCAGCAAGGCTTTGTTTGGGTTGCCACTGAGTATGGATTAAATAAGTTTGACGGCTTACGTTTTACCAATTATCGGCATGTTTCGGCAGACTCTTCTTCTATCAAAAATAACTATGTACGTACATTGTTTGAGGATAGCCGTTGCAATTTGCTGGTAGGTGTATTGACGGGTTGATGAAGTACGATCGTGAGACAGATACCTTTTTGGAAATTCCAATGTTCCGTGCCGGTAAGCGGGTGTTTTCGCACATAACACAGATGCAGGAATTGCATAATGGGGAAATTTGGCTGACAACTACCGGTCAAGGCATGTTTCGTTTGGATGAGCGGCAGACACAGGCTGTTTCTGTAGATGATCTTCTGAAACAGTCGAATTACAATTTCCAATCTTGTTTTTATGAAGACTCCTATTATAATATTTGGATAGGAACTTATGGAAATGGACTGATTTGTTATATGCCTGCAACGAAAGAAGTGCGCGTCTTCAAAGAACCGGTTCTTGTTGATAACAATATTGCTACCATAATAGAGGATAAGCAGGGAAATCTTTTTGTAGGTACCAAAAAGAAAGGGCTATTACGTTATAACAGAAAAGAGAACAACTTTACTCTTGTTCTATATGGGGAATGAATCTTTGTCTGTTAGTTGTATGTCTTTGGTGGATAACCGGTTATTGGTTGGCACTGACGGGCAGGGGCTGAAAATATATAATTCTGTAAAGGGACAGTTGGAAGACTATACCATTAATTCGGCTCCAATGAATTTTTCGGATGGTAAGATCCATACAATCTTGGAAGATAAGGATGATAACCTATGGCTGGGATTATTTCAGAAAGGGATAGTTTTGATACCGAAACAAGAAAATCCTTTTGAGTATTATGGACACAAGTCCATTTATTATAATCCTATCGGACAAGGATGTATCATGTCTATTTTTCAAGATAGTAATGACCATTTATGGATCGGCGCAGACAATGAGGGTGTATACGAACTGGATGCAGAAGGGAAAAGGCTGAGGCATTATCAACCGGGGGAATTCTGTTCGTTCTGTAGCTGGTACGATAATGTGTATTTATGAGGATACAGACAAAAATCTCTGGTTCGGTTCCTATACACGTGGGGTTGCTAAATTCAATCGGAGAACAGGGGACTATGAATATCTTTTGCCTATTGATGATGAAAGTGTATTGGCAATAACCGAAGACAAACAGAAAAATTTATATATCGGGACATTAGGTTCCGGCTTTTATCGATATAACTTGAAGACTGGAGATTTAAAGCATTATGAATCTTCTAAAGATGAAACAAATGATTTAAAAAGGAATGAACTTGCTAATGATTGGGTGAATTATATATATTGTGACAGCGAAGGACTGATATGGCTGGGACATTATAAAGGAGTAAGTTGTTTTAATCCGTCGACGGAGAGTTTTATTAATTATAAAAAGGTTAATACATTGATTTCCGGTTGTGTAGGCTATGTTATCCAAGAAGATTTTCGGGTAAGATTTGGCTGGTACGACCGATGGGTTATATTGTTTTGATAAAAAGACGGATAGGCTGGAAAGGTTTACAATGGCAGACGGTTTGCCTAGTAATGTGATTTGCGGATTGAGTGAGGATTCCCGGCATGACATATGGATTAGCACCTATATGGGGATCAGCCGGTACGATATAAACGATAATCGCTTTATTAATTACTATTCGGGAGATGGGCTGCAGGGCAATGAATTTACTCATGGTGCTTTCTACAAGAATAGGAACGGAAAGATATATTTCGGTGGTGTTAATGGTATTACGTCTTTTCTTCCGGAAAGCATAGGCAATACTTCAAAAGAAGCTAAAGGTATTGGATTACTGATTTTATATATTCAATAAGCCTGTACATAAGAATACTCTTTCAGGGGGGAAGCCGGTAATCTCTACTTCGGTACAGGATGCTAAAAATTTCCGGTTGTCTTATAAAGATAATACATTCAGCATCGTTTTCTCTACATTGCAGTACAATAATCCCGAGCAAATTTCTTATCAATACAAAATCGATGAATTAGGTTCTCAGTGGCTTAATACCGAACCGGGAGAGAATCGTGTCACTTATAATAATTTGCCGCCCGGCAAATATACTTTCCAAGTGCGTGCTCTCAATTATGGCAATTATTCGGAAACGCGTACTGTAAAGATTTTGATTACTCCTCCCTGGTATCAGACCTGGTGGGCATATTGCATTTACACTGCTTTAGCCGGACTGTTGGTATTGGGCATTATCAACTATATTCTGTCACGTATGCGCCATCGCCGTGAAATAATGAAACGGGAACATGCCGAACAGTTGAATGAGGCAAAGCTGCAATTCTTTATCAACATATCCCACGAGATACGTACGCCGATGACGCTTATCATCAACCCGTTGGAGAAACTGTTGGCGGATAAAAAAGATAACGAGCTGCATAAAACGTATTTGATGATTTATCGCAATGCGCAACGTATTCTTCGTTTGATCAATCAGTTAATGGATATCCGTAAGTTGGATAAAGGCAGATGTTTATGAAATTCCGCGAAACGGATATGGTAGGTTTTATTGATGATTTGATGCAGACATTTGAGTATATGGCTCGTAAGAAAAATATCCGTTTTACTTTTGAGCACGAGATGCCTCAATTAAAAGTGTGGATAGACCTTAATAACTTTGATAAGGTGCTGATGAATATTTTTTCCAATGCCTTTAAGTATACTCCGGAAGGGGGTGAGGTACAGGTCCGCTTGTCAACAGGTCGGGATATTACACGTCGGGATGCATTACGCGAATATTTTGAGATTGTGATAACGGATAGCGGTATCGGCATTGACAGGGATAAAATAGAGCGTATTTTCGAACGTTTCTATCAAATAGATAATGACGTAACAAAGTCTAATTTCGGGACCGGTATCGGTTTGCACTTGTCTCATTTATTAGTGCAGTTACATCATGGTGAGATTTTTGCCCAAAACAGGGAAGATACTTCCGGAAGTCGTTTCATTCTGCGTATACCATTGGGATCGGCACATTTGCGCACTGATGAGTTGGAAACAGTAGATGAAGAAACAGTGATGTTTCACACTATTGAAAAGCCTGTTTTAGCGAAACTGGAAGAGTTGGCTGCTGAGGAAGAGGGAGAATCTAAAACCAATATGAAGGCAAAGACACGTTTACGGGTGTTGGTTGTGGAGGATGAGGATGAAATCAAGTCTTATCTGAAATCGGAATTATCGGATGAATACAAAGTGGAGACTTGCAGCAACGGTAAGGAGGCGTATGATTCGATTCTGCGTGATGCGCCCGATTTGGTTATCTCCGATGTTATGATGCCCGAAATGGACGGACTGACTTTGTGTCGTAAAATAAAGCAGAACACCAATGTAAATCATGTTCCTGTAATTTTGTTGACAGCCAAATCCAAACCGGAAGATACTTTGGAAGGGATGGAAACCGGTGCCGATGCTTATATGGTGAAACCTTTCAACACGGAATTGTTGAAAAAGACTATTGCCAACCTGATAGCCAATCGCAGACTGCTGCGTAACAAATTCAGCGGGGCTCAACAGCAAGAGGATAAAATGGAAAAAATCACGATGAAGTCCAGTGACGAGATATTGATGGGCAAGATTATGAAAGTGGTGAATGAACATCTGGACGACCCTGCACTGAACGTTGAGATGCTTGCTTCCGAGGTCGGATTGAGCCGGGTACATGTACATCGTAAGCTAAAGGAACTGACGAATCTTTCTGCCCGGGACTTTATTAAGAATATTCGTTTACAGCAAGCCGCGACTTTATTGGCGCAAGACCAAAAGCTTACTATATCGGAGATTGCTTATGCCACGGGATATACCAACCTGTCGCATTTTTCCAGTTCTTTCCGCGAGAAATATGGAATGTCTCCGAAAGAGTATATGAATCAACACACATAAATATCGGTTTGAAAGCAGAAAGGATGCTAAAAAATTCTTGACTATTGAGTGTGCGAGGCAGGTTGTGCGTATTCTTTTTCAAAACGAATTGAAAGATGAGAAAAGCCATATTACTTTTACTGCTATCGGCAGTTACAGCATTGCAAGCGCAAATCGATGTCCGCACCCTGCAACTTTCTCAGACGCATCCCCGTTATCTGACGAATGCGACGGGAAGCAGGTTACACGTGATTTAATAGAGAATGAACCATGGGCAAAAGAGGTGTTCGATAAACTGAAAGCAAAGGCGGATTCCTATACCCGCCTGACCGAGGCGCAGCCGGACTGGCTTTTGTCGCGTCTTGCCATGTACTGGAATTCCCATGCCACCGATGTATATATAAAAGGTGAAAGTTTCGACCATGCAGGCGGAACGAAGGCTCCCGTTCCTACGGTGCGTTATACCGGTACGCGTGGCACATTCGCCACTCACGGACGTCCCAAATTGGCGGATGTCATTCCCTATGACGATGATAAAGACGGTAATGTCACTTTCCATAACAACTCTCTGCCCGGCCGTCCTTTGGAAAAAGTGCATCCCGCCAAGACGGGGCGTAACATCGAAAGCCTGAACCGTGAGATTATGGGAATTGCCCGTGATGCGGCTTTCCTTTATTGCTGACCGATGAAGAACGGTATGCCCGCCTGGCAGCCGGTGTTTTCGATACCTATATGCAAGGTATCTATTACCGCAATGTCCCTGTCGATTTAAACCACGGTCACCAGCAGACACTGGTCGGTATGAGTTCGTTTGAGGTAATCCATGAAGATATACTTTATGATATTGTTCCCCTTTATGACTTCCTGTACGGGTACTTGGCGGTTCATTATGCCGATAAGATGAGTATCTATGCCGGAGCTTTCAAGAAATGGGCGGATAATATCATAGCCAACGGAGTCCCCCATAACAATTGGAATCTGATGCAGGCGCGTTATGTAATGGATATCGGCATGATACTCGAAGATGATGCTCATTACGCCGATGGCAAAGGGCGCGGTTATTATATCGATTATGTACTCAACCAATCCGGCATCCGCCAATGGAGCCTGAAAAACTTGCCGACTACGGATATGATTCTCATACGGGTATTTGGGCGGAATGTCCCGGTTACAGTGGTGTGGTGATGAATGACTATGCCAACTTTACAAGCCTCTTTGACCGTAACCTGCATTGTGACTTGACAAAGGAACTGCCGGTACTTCCCAAAGCTGTGGCAGCCACTCCGCAGTATTTGTTCCCCAACCGGATGATATGCGGTTTCGGAGATACCCATCCGAATTATCTGAATACCACGCCTGTTGTCCGGATGATTGAGAACGCTCAAGTCAATGGAAAAGAGGAGCAGGAGAGATATTTTACTGCTTTGCTGAAATGTCTTGACCCTGATGCCGGGAAAGCTGCGGCTAAAAAAAATGTACGTGTGTCTATCAATTCTTTTTTTGACGACAAGCCTTTGACGCTGAAGCCGGATATCCGGGCAGGCAAGATAGAGGATTATGTATCTCCTTTATTTTACGCACCAAACGTGTCGTGGCTGGTACAGCGCAACGGTATGCACCCGCGCCATAGTTTGATGATTTCCCTGAACGCCAGCGAGGGCAATCACATGCATGCCAATGGCATTTCGATGGAGCTTTACGGCAAGGGGTATGTGTTAGGCCTGATGCGGTATCGGTTTATACCTGTACAGCGGATTGGATTATGCCGAATATTACTCACAGTTTCCCAGCCACAATACGGTATGCGTAGACGGCATTTCCAGTTATCCGGTGATGAAGAGCAATCATTCCTTCGATTTGTTGTCCTGTTTTCCGGCATCTTCCGCAGCTGCGGCGGCAAAGGATAAATTCCCTTCCGTTACGTACAGCGATGTTTATTTCCGTGAACCGGAAAGCCGTGCAGACCAGACACGCATGATGAGTATCGTTACCACCGGTCCCGAAACAGGCTACTATGTAGATATTTTCCGTAGCCGCAAAGAACGCGGCGGAGACAAGATGCACGATTATTTCTATCATAATCTGGGACAGGAGATGACCTTGACTGCTGCCGACGGCACGGACCTGCACCTGCAGCCTACCGAAGAACTGGCTTTTGCCGGTGCGCATCTGGGAGCCTATTCTTATCTGTTCGACAAGAAATGCGCCCGTACCGGTAAAGATGTAAAAGCCGTCTTTACAATCAGAATGCCCGATAAGGATGATATTCGGATGAATATGTGGATGAAAGGTGAAAAAGACCGCACGGTGTTTTCCGCTCTCAGCCCTATGACCGAAGGGCTGAGCCGTACGCCGGGCATGCCTTACAATATTAAGGAACAACCTACCCTTACCTTTGTTGCCCGTCAGAAGGGTGAGGCATGGAACCGGCCTTTTGTAGCCGTTTACGAACCTTCGACGGTAAAGGAAGCCGAGCAGATTTCTTCCGTTACTTTTCCGGAGGTGGAGAGTAAGCAGCCGGGCAGCCATGTAGGGATTTGCGTAAAACAGAAAAACGGGCGTACGGATTATATTCTGTCTTCGGACGGTACAACTCATCCTTGCTTGATGGATAACGGCATGAAAGCCTCTGCCACCTACGCTCTGTGGGGAAACCGGCTGGGAGAGGACTGTACTCTCTTTTTAGGGAACGGTACGCTGTTGCAAACTCCTTCGGCTTCGGTCAAAGCCGATGTTCCGGTGAATGTGTTGCTCGAAAAAGAAGCGGACGGATGGTATTATACGGCATCCGGCACTTGTACGGTAACATTAGGCGGAAAGACGTTCAAGATAAAGAAAGGTGTGACGAAGAAAACCAAATTGTAGGAGGAAGCCGGGTGATGGGACAAAAGGTATGGGTTATATTGCTTGTGTGGGCATGCTTCGGCATGACTGCCCGGGCACAGTTGAAAACTTATCCGGAAGGGTTGCATACGGGGCTGCCACACAATGATGATTATACGGTGCGTGTCCGTATGCCCGGCGGGGAGTGGCAGGATGTGTTTGAATACAAGGTGCAGGTCGATTTGGACAAGCCGCAAGACGCTTCCATGGTACAGTTTGATATGGGCAGTCCTGTGGAAGTCATGGTAAAAAAGAATAATGGCACGGTGCGTGAGGTTGCCATACGTCCCCTGAACAATGAGATAGCCTTTCGGCAAGTGCAAAACACAGTCTTTTTCTCCTTAGATAAGCCCCGGTACCTCTCGGTGGAGTTCAATGGCGACCGCCTGCACAATTTACATCTTTTTGCCAATCCTATGGAGAAGGAGGTTTATTCCGGGGAAGCGAAAGGCGTTATGTTCTTCGGTCTCGGGGTGCATCGTCCGAAGGACTTGCCCAACAATCAGATACGCGTGCCAAGCAATACAACTGTTTATCTGGCACCGGGTGCGGTGCTGAAAGCCAAATTACTGGTTGATAATGCGGAAAATGTCCGTATCATCGGTCGTGGAATATTAGACCACCCTGTCCGCGGCATTGAAATAACCGATTCCGAAAATGTATTGGTCGATGGAATTACGGTGGTGAATCCGGAACACTACACGGTGTTCGGCGGCGGCTCTTCGGAGATAGTTATCCGTAACCTGAAATCCTTTAGTTGCAGAAGCTGGAGTGACGGTATTGACATGATGTGCTGCCGCAAGGTCCTTGTCGATAATGTTTTTCTCCGTACGAGCGATGATTGTATTGCGCTCTATAACCACCGCTGGAACTGGTGGGGAGGTTCAAGCGATATTACCGTACAAAACTCCGTTCTGTGGGCGGACGTTGCGCATCCTATCAATGTAGGCGGGCATGGCGATCCGGATTCTTCAACAGGCGAGGTTATCGAGAATCTTACTTTCCGTAATGTGGATATTCTGGAACACGATGAAGACGACCCGATGTATCAGGGATGCATGACGGTAGATTGCGGTGATAGAAACCGGGTACGTAATGTCTTGTTCGAGGACATCCGTGTAGAGCACATTCAGGAAGGTCGTCTTTTTTATGTGAAAGTCCGTTTCAATCCCAAGTACGACAGGCAGCCCGGCAGTAGTATCGAGGGGGTTGTATTCCGTAATATCACTTATACGGGAGTCGGCGAGAACCGTTCGCTCATTCAAGGGTTAAGCCGGGACGGCATGGTAAGGAATGTGACGTTTGAGAATGTCACTATCAACGGAGAGAAGATGCGCGATTTGAAAGAGACAGTGACAAATGAATTCATTAGCAATGTAAGCGTAAAATAACCCAAGCTTAACCGGCAAATAATGGTATATTTTGTCATCACTCGTCACTTTGGGCTTCAATTGGTTGATTATATGATAGTTGAGAGGTTGTAAGAAACATGATAACAGTGACGACCAAACATCGGTCGTCACCGCTTTTGGGGTACGTTCCGTTGCTTTTTATTCCGTAATGCGTTGATTAACAGCTTTTACGCCTGCCTTGTACGCCCTTAATTCCAATATTATTAAAATACCTTTCTCCATCGGCAAATTGAGGTCATCCAGCGTATTGTTCTGCATAAGTCCCGTAATTCCGCTGTAATTCTTGCGTGTAAATTCGGATATTCTCCACGGGCTGTTCGGGGAAAGCCGGAAGATAAACAACGCTTTGCTTCGTTGTTTTTGTTTGTCCGGACCCTGCAAAATACCGTTATACTTATGGTAAAACCTCGTTTTGCAGTTGCAGGCCCGGCGGTTGCCGGTTGCGGGCTGTCGGGCCCGCATATGCAGGCTCTTCGGCCCGCAACTGCAAAAACGAAGTTTTACACCTTATAAAGGCATAAAATCCATGAGGGGAAAGCGGGGTTTTCAACGGTTTGTTTTCTGATTATTTCCGGTTGTTTCAGGGGTGGGCACGAGGGATAAATCTCAAAACAAGAGGGGATTGCTTGCTTTCAGTTCTGCTTTGATGCGTACTTGGTGAAGTCTGAGAGATAGCTGCACCTGCAATATAAGTCACCGGTTCGCTTATCTTCCTTTCCAAATACTCATGATTTTTCTGCGTATCATTACAATATTCAATGAAGATACTGCGAGGCATAGCAGCAACCTGCTGTCCAGCATGGGAGCAATGTCCCCGTCTCCAGTTGCGGAAAGAGCGCGCCGATAATTTCCGTATAGTAACTGCGCACCCATGCCACTCCGCCGACAGACAATATTAGTACCGCCAGATTCAAGCCACAGGTCAGGATATTGTAGGGAAGCGCCACACGATTGGACTATAGCCTATCAGAAGCAGGTTTTCCAATTTTACGGTATTCTTTTGCAACAGCAGGAAGATGCTTAACATCAGGATATAAAAGGATAAAATGCTGATGAATAATCCTACTCCCATGACGATACCGGTGATGAGGCGCAGGAAATGCGTCGTTTTTCCGGCATCTAGCCATCGCCTTCGGATTCGTAGTGCTGCTGTTGGAAATAGTCGCTGACGGCTGTGTCGGCAGGGTTCTTCACCTCGACGATGAGGCGGGAAGGCCGGGCTTCTTTGCCGGGGGCAAAATGTTGGTTTGCCCAGTCCATGAATGCTTGGGGAACAAGTATTGTATTCAGGCGATTGGAGAACCTACAATCTTACCTTTGAACTGCTCTGCACGTCCGTTGCCCCGTAGCATGATGTCCATCTGTATCAGGCTCATGAGCCTTCGGAGAGTTTCGGCAGGTTACGGCTTTGTGCAAATCCGAAGTTGTACAGATTCAGGTAATTGCGGGGAATGATGATGGGAATGACTTGGGCGGACTCGTCAAAATGCCAGTTATCCAGGCTGACATCTACATATTCGTCGGGTACGGACTCGAAAAACATTTCGGTGGAAAGATGTATTCCGGCTTCCTGCATGCCTAAGCCTGCGGATACTTTAAACAAGGAAGGGGTGAAGGCGCCCACGCTTTCGGTGAAAGACTGCTCTTTCATCTCTTCGATTTCCTTGGGGGAGAAGGTGTTGCTTCTTCCGGTAAAACTGCCGAGTGCGCTGATTTTCTTTGTGGCGATGATATAATTCTTTTTCATGAAGCTGTCTCCCTGCGTGAAAACGGGGAGTACATCCCGGTAGAATTGTACGCTCAGTAATACAATCAGCATGCCGAAGAGGTTGGCGAGGAAAAAGCCGGTCAACTGACCTATACTGATATGTTGGCGGAGAAGTTTCCAAACAAGTCTGTTCATGGTGCGGATAATGGTTTATGCGTTATAGGCGGAAGGTTTCATCGTATTCGAGCTCCAAGTGCTTCCCGATGGATGTGACAATAATTCCTGCTCCCTGCTTGCCCGCCTCTTCCATGAGCAACCGGCTCATTATGGCACTGTTGTCATTGTCCAGGTGGCTGATGGGCTCGTCCAGGAAGATAAAGTCGAATGGCTGGCAAAGGCTGCGGATAAAGCGACGCGTTGCTGCTGCCCGAAGGAAAGCTTGCCGGCTCTTTCGTCGGTTTTGTCGGGAATGCCGGTTGCTTCGAAAAGGGCGAGAATTTCTTTTTTCTTCTTATGGTTGGTCAGGCGGTTCTTTAACAAGACGTTCTCAAGGGCAGTCAGCTCGGGGAAGATACGCAGTTCCTGGAAAAGGATGCTGAGCGAGTGTTTCCTTACATCTGCCCATTCGCTGACGGAGAATGAGCGGATGTTGCGTCCGTCGAAACTGATGATGCCCTGGTAGTCGCGCCGATACCCGTAGATATAGCTGCACAGGGAGGATTTTCCGGTGCCGGAGGAAGCCTCTATCAGATAGCGCTTTCCTTTGTCGAACACGATGTCCTGATGCCACACCTGTGAAATGACGGTGTCACGGCCGGCAAAGACCTGGGGCAGGGTATGCTGTAAATGAATGTGGTCCATTACTTATGATTTACAAATTACGCATTGCGTGCTGAATATGAATCGCTGAATACCGGCTGCCGGTTACATCCCAATGAACAACTTGGCAAAGTCGGTAAGCTGCTTCAGGGCATTCTCGTTCTTTTCGTTCAGAACGACCGTAAGTTGGTCCGGTTCTTGTCTCCCCGCAGGTTCAGCTCTTCTATTTTCATAATCAGCTGATAGAGGATGTTGACTTCCGGTTCGTCCGGCGCATATTCCATAAGCACCCGCAGGTTGCTTAAAGTAAGCAATTCGTTGCTGGTCAATGAAATGTTGAAGGCGCGTCCGTGCATCATGTTCAGCATGGCCTGTTGC
>ENA-OQCX01000452-OQCX01000452.1-human-gut-metagenome-genome-assembly--contig:-NODE-452-length-21321-cov-1.883741_pt1 | contig 21321 bp, 36 predicted proteins | sample MGYA00242762_ERZ504587 | MGnify/ENA primary metagenome ERZ504587 (study PRJEB26092, sample SAMD00036337) | human gut metagenome | host: Homo sapiens | study: EMG produced TPA metagenomics assembly of... | reverse complement strand
CCCCAACAAATCGACAGCGTCGCCCATCTGCCGTTCAGAAAGCCAGGCAGTCCCCTTTCCACGCACTCAAAACGATGCGCAGAGCACCAATATTGCGGTCAATCTCACAAATGGAAATTGGCCTACGCAACGGGCTGTTCGCCGCAGCGGATGTGGAGGAATTGGCCCGGCACGGCCGACTCAGCAAGTTCCGGCGCAAAGAGCAGGATATCAAAGGCCGCCTTGCTTAGACGGCGGATCGAGGCAATCCGCCCTTCTATCTGTAAGTATCCCATCTATTTCATCATCCTTTTCTCGGAAAAACTGTAGCGAAGGGGCTCAGGCGAGATCAATCAGCTCAATATCCTCCAACGTGCGTTTATTGGAGAGGCAGCGCGTCAGCGCAAAAGCCGTATCCAGAGAGGTAAAGGTCGGAATTTGACGCTCCAATGCCCTGCGGCGGATACGGATATCATCCATGATTGACTGGCGACCCTTTTGCGATGTGGAAACAACATAAACAATTTTATTGCTTTCCAATAAATCCATTGTATTGGGGGATCCCTCATGGATCTTGCGCACTGCATTTGCCGCAATGAAGTTCTCATTCAGCATTTTACAGGTGCCCGCCGTTGCATACAAATCGAAACCGAGTTGTGAGAAGCGGTCTGCTAGACTAATTGCCTCCTGCTTATCAGAATCCCGCACGGAAAGGAACACGCCGCCTTTGCGTTTTAAACGCATCCCGGAAGCCGCCAAGCCTTTGAGCAGCGCATCTTCAAAGGTGTGCGCGATACCGAAAGCCTCGCCCGTGGATTTCATCTCCAGGCCGAGCTGCGTATCCAACCCGCCAATTTGCCAAAGCTGAAAACGGGCACACGCACAGCACAGTATTCAGAAGGTTCGACGAGCCCAGTGCCATATTCCATATCCGCCAGCTTCTCGCCCAGCATGCAGCGCGTGGCAACAGCCGCCGCGGAAATCCCCGTTGCTTTCGTCAGGAAAGGAACGCTGTGCTCTGCGTTACGCTGGCATGAAATAGATAAATTTCATGATCGTAATAGATAAAACGGATGTTGACAAGGCAAGGCGTGCGCAGCGCGAGTGCAAGCTTGCCAGCATATTCGACCGCACGCTGTTTTTCCTTTTCCGGAATCTTTTGCGTGGGGCATACGGAGATCGAATCCGCGGTATGAATTCCGGCTCGCTCAATCTGCTCTGCAATTCCGGGGATGAGATAGTCCTCGCCATCCGTTACAACATTCAGCTCCATGCCCGTGCCGATATAATATTTTTGAAGCATGATCGGCGCGTTCTTCGTTAAGCCCTCCTGCTCGATGAACAGGGAAAGATCCGTGCCGGTATAAGCGATCACACTGTGCTCTCCCGCCGTCAGCCGCACAGGAAAACCAAGCTCACGCGCCGTTTCATCGGCATTGCCCGCCGCCGTCATGCAGAACGCCGGATGCGGAATGCCCAATTCACCCAGCAAGCGGTCAAACGCATGGCGATCGCTGAGCTGCTGTGCCTGCGCCTGCTGAGCACCGAGCACGCAAACGCCGCGCCTTCATCATCTCAGTCATCTGCACGGCATTGGTTCCGCCAAATTGCAACACTACGCCCCATGGCCTCTCTGTGGCGAGGATGTTAGAAACATCCTCTGAGGTGACTGGGTCGAAATAAAGCCGATCAGACGTTTGAAAATCCGTTGACACGGCATCAGGGTTATTGTTGGCGATCACCGCTTCGCAGCCTTGCTTGCGCAGCGTTTCCACGCAATGGACTGCACAGTAATCCTGCTCGATTCCGTAGCCGATCGTAACCGGACCTGCTCCAAGAACCAGCACTTTTTTTCGATCAGCGGAAACGCGGCCGCCCTTCGTAAAGAGCGCTTCATTATCATCATCCCAAGCAGAATAGAAATAAGGGCGCTCGGCATCGAATTCCGCTGCGCAGGTATCCACCATCTTATAAGTGGAATGGGCGGGATGCACCAGCTTCTCGCCGGTAAGGCGCTCAATCGTGCAATCGAGAAAGCCATATTTTTGCGCGCAAATGGCCTCATCATCCGCACCGGCCGCTAGTTCCGCCTCCATATCGGAGATATTCTTCATTTTTGACAGAAACCAGGGATCAATTGACGTGAGGCGATAGATCGCATCAAAGGGAACACCTCGCGCAACCGCCGCATAAACGGCAAAAATTCGCTCATTATTCGAGCGCTCGATTACCTTCAGGATTTCTTCTTCAGAGAGGCTGCAAGCTTGGGCAGGCGCGGCGTATCGAGCTGCATGTTGAGAGAACGGATAGCCTTCATAAACGCTAGCTCAAAGCTCGTGCCAATTGCCATGATTTCGCCGGTAGCCTTCATAGAGCCGTCCAGACGGCGCTCCGCCTCATCAAAACGATCAAACGACACTTCGGGAATTTCACAACACAATAATCGATTGCCGGCTCACAGCAGGCAGTGGTGCAGCCTGTGACAGGGTTCGGGATCTCATCCAGCGTATAGCCGAGCGCGATTTGGGCGGCCACCTGTGCAACAGGATAGCCCGTTGCCTTAGAAACAAGGGCGGATGTGCGGCTAATGCATGGATCGGCCTCCAGCACGGCATATTCCCCGCCATCTGGACGCACGGCAAAGCGCACGCTGCAATTGCCTTCAATGCCAAGGGAATCGACCAACTCAAGCGCACAAGCACGCAGCATTTCCGCTTCATTGTCCGTCAAGGTCTGCGCGGGCGCGACGATGATGCTATCGCCCGCGTGGATTCCGGCAGGGTCTAGGTTTTCCATGCTGCAAACGCTGATGCAGTTACCCATCCGGTCACGCATCACTCAAACTCGATTTCTTTCCACCCGGAATGCATTTTTCCACCAAGACCTGACGAATCAGGGAGGTGTGCAGCTCTTTATCCGCCATTTCCAACAGCGTCGCTTCATCCGGGCAGAGTCAGCCGTGCTTCCGCCGAGCGTATAGGCCGGGCGAACCCGGACTGGATAGCCTGCTTCCTTTGCAAAAGCGGCGGCATCCTGCACGGTGCCGACTACCTTCGATGCCACGCCGGGGACGCCAGCCTTCCTCAAAGCCTCCACAAAGGACTGCCTGTCCTGTACGCTATGGATGATCTCGGGGCTGACGCCCAGTAGACGCACCTGATGCTCCTCTAAAAAGCCGTTCATGGAGAGGCCAAGGCCCAGCTCCAGAGCCAAATTTCCGCCAACTGTCGGAAGGATGCTATCCGGTTTTTCCTTTTCTATGATTCGTTTGATGATATCGATATTTAAGGGCTCCAAGTAAATCTGATCCGCCAGGCCTTTATCCGTCATCACGGTGGAAGGATTGGAATTGATCAGGATTGTTTTAAGCCCTTCTTCCTTTAAAGTGCGAAGCGCCTGCGTCCCGGCATAATCAAACTCTGCCGAACGGCCGATCACTGCCGGACCGGAACCGATCACCAATACTTTCTTAATCTCTGGCTGCTTCATTGCGGCGCGCTCCTTTCATCCGGTCAATAAATGCATCATAAATCCATGCGGTATCCTGCCTGCCGCTTCCATCGGATGGCGTAAATTCCACCGAAAAAGCAGGCGCGTTGCAATAGGCGATGCCTCAACCGCTCCGTCGTTTACATTGGCCATTGTCATCTCTGCCATGCCGTGTGGAATGCTCTGCGCCGCAACAGAATAGCCGTGATTCTGCGTGGTGACCATGATACGGCCTGTGTCCAAAATCCGCACCGGCTGATTGGAACCGCGATGGCCTTTTGGCATTTTTACCACTGTACATCCGGCGGCAAGCGCCATCACCTGATGGCCCAGACCAACACCAAAAAGTGGAATTTTCGATTCCAGCAGCGCCTTGGCACAATCAATCAGGCAGGGCGCGTCATCCGGGTCGCCAGGGCCGTCTGAAAAATAACGCCATCCGGCTTGCCGGCAAGGATTTCCTGCGCCCCTGTAAAGGCCGGCACCAACGTGAGTTCGCATCCCCTGCGCGTGAGTGCTTTGAGCACATAGCGGGGGAATCCACAGTCTATCACCGTGACTCGGTAAAGCGGATTTTCCGCCGGGATCTTTTCCGGCTCCCGGATCGTAACAGCCTCTACCGCGCCGGAGATGGTATATGCCTTGATCCGGCGCAAAAGCGCATCAAAATCTTGGAGGGAATCCGTAATCGCGCCGTTGAAATAGCCCTTATCCCTCAAAGCGCGGGTCAGCCTGCGCGTGTCGATCCCACAAATTCCCACAATATTGCGCCTGCGCAAAATATTCATCAAGCGTAAGGCTTCCGTCCCCTGTGCAGGCGTATCGTACCATTCGCGCGCGATGTATCCGTTTGCCATAATATTGGAGGCGGCATTTTCCTCTTCCACGCCCCGGTTTCCAACCAAAGTAGGTTTGCGCGACGATCTGGCCATAATAGGTCGGGTCACTGAGAAGCGACTGATAGGAGGCGGTGCAGGTGTTAAAAACCACCTCGCCCACTGTCTCGCCTGCCGCGCCCATGGAATAGCCATGGAACACTGTGCCGTCAGCGAGCACTAAATAAGCCCGCTTTGCCTTCTTGTTTCCCATATTGATGAATCATTCCTTTCCAGTCGCTTTTAAAGGGGGAGAAACAGCTCCGCTTTCAAAACCGCACCGCTCGATTTATCTGATCGAAATAGCCGGAATACAGGCTGTAATTTCATCCTGCATGCGGATGGCTTCCCGCCGCGCCGCATTGGCATAGTCACTTTCTTCACAGCCCTCTTTTTGCCACGCACACATCAGCGCACGGAAGATTGATGATAGCGCCCAACCCGTTCTGATCGAATGCAGGGCGCACACCCTGCGCGCTACCGCCTTGCGCACCATAGCCCGGCACTAGAAAAAAGGTATGTGGCAACGCTGCGCGCAATTCCTCCAACTGATCCGGATAGGTAGCTCCAACCACCGCGCCGACACCGGAATAACCATGGTTTCCCGGCAAATCGCAGCCCCAGCGTTCACAGAGATCGCCCATCATACGATAAACAGACCGGCCGCCGATCTGCTGATCCTGCACTTCACCAGAGGAGGGGTTGGAGGTTTTCACCAAAACAAAAATGCCCGTATCCTGCTGCCTGCAAATTTCCAACAGCGGCAGGATTCCATCGCTGCCAAGATATCCGTTAACCGTCAACGCATCAGCGCCAAACGGTGCAAATGGATGGCCATTTATAGAAACCTCTCCAAGATGCGCGGCGGCATAGGCTTCCATCGTGGAGCCGATATCATTACGCTTTCCATCCGTAATGACAAACAAGCCCTTTTCTTTGGCATAGCGAATCGTTTCAGCTAAGGCCCGCAGCCCTGGCCAACCGTACATTTCATAATAAGCGCACTGAGGCTTAACGGCGGGCACGATATCGCAAAGCGCATCGATCAGCCACGGTTAAATTGCAGCAATGCCTCAGCCGCCCCTTCGAGCGTTTCACCGTAGCGCCTGAACGCATCCTGTTTGATAAAATCCGGGATATAACTCAGCTTCGGATCCAGCCCAGCAACAGTGGGATTTTTCAGCTCGGCGATCTTTTCAATTAAACGGTCTAGCGACATTGGGCAAACCACCTTTTCTTCGTTCATTTCTCAGCTCATTAAAAAGCGCTCATCCGCGGTAGACTAGCTCGCCGCGGCAAATGGTATATTTCACACGCCCTTGGAGGAGCATCCCCTTCAAGGCACTGTTGTGCGATTTTCCATGGAACGCAGCCGGATCGACCGTCCAGCCTTCCTGCGGGTCAAACAAAACAAAATCTGCTAGCCCGCCCTCTATCAAAGCGCCGCTTGGCACACGAAGGATGCGCGCAGGCATGGCTGACATCCGGTATAAAAGCTCCGGTAGGGTCATAACGCCCTGTTTTACCAATTGCGTTATGCCGGCTGCCAAAGAAGTTTCCAATCCTACAACGCCATTCGGCGCCTTATCAAAATCCTCCTTCTCCTGCGCAGCATGCGGGGCATGATCGGTGGCGATTACATCAATTGTGCCATCCTCAAGCCTCCAGCACCGCCAAGCGGTCGCGTTCCGGGCGCAGAGGCGGCTCATGCGGTAATCCGCATCGCGGGAAAGCAGCTTGTTCTGCGTCAGCATAAAATAATGCGGGCAAGTTTCCGCTGTGACAGGAACGCCCATCTTCTTGGCCGCACGGATCATAGCAACACTTGCAGCGGTGCTGACGTGGCAAACATGAACCGACGCGTTCAGGGAAAGGGCAAGTGAAAGTTCACGCGCGGTGCCAACATCCTCGGCTGCGGCCGGTACGCCCGGAACACGAAGCTGCCCTGAAACCTCTCCCTCATGGATCAAGCCGCCGCGTGTTAACGACCGATCTTCGCAATGGGCAAGCACAGGCATCCGCAAGCTGGACGCCTGTTTCATTGCCTCTGCCATCAGATACGCTGTGGCGACCGGGTTACCGTCATCCGAAAAGGCAACCGCTCCCGCCTGCTTTAATGCGCGAAAGTCAGTTAATTCGCATCCAGCAAGCCCTTCGTCACTGCCGCAACAGGCAACACGCGCGCTTTTGCTTTTTTAGATTTTTGCAGGATATAACGGATCGTCTCCGGGGAATCCGCAGCGGGCAACGTGTTTGGCATGGCTGCCACACTGGTCACGCCGCCTGCGGCGGCAGCCTCGCAGCCGCTTTCAATATCCTCTTTATAGGTCAGCCCCGGGTCGCGCAGATGAACATGCATATCCACTAAGCCCGGCGCAAGGCAGAGTCCATCTGCATCAAGCGTTTGATTGCCCATGGCGGGAAGCTCGGCGCCAATATCCACCACCCGCTCCCCCTCTATCCGAACATCGCCAATTTGATCGACGCCGGAGGCCAAATCAATCAGGTGCGCACGGCGAATCAACAATCCAGCATGTGGACGCCCCTTTCTCCATTTTTTACAATATGCCGGGATACCACAAACGAGCCTTTCGCCAAGCGGCAAAAGGTTCGTTTGGTGTTGCTGTTCTATTATGGTGTAATACCATTTAATGCATTCTCCACAACCTGACCTGCATAATCGATGGCATTAGAAACGACATCCCCCGCCTGCCCAATCGCATTGGAAACATTGTCCGCAATATTATTGAGCAGACCGGAACCGCCGCAGGAGGTGCACACTGCCGGCGTATCGGTAATCTTATACCATCCCTTCGCCTTAGAAGTGCAGGATGGCGAGGCCAGCAAGCCGGTTTTCTTACAATATTCCTTCTCAACCGTGAGGCCGCTTTTCCCAAATTCTTTGGGCGCCAGATTTTTGTGAATCGGATCAAAAACAGCCTTAAACAGCTTGGCGGAGGGGTTATAGTTGGAATCGAGATAAATGGTTTTAGGCGTATCATAGCCATACCAGGTGGCCGACACATAATAGGGCGTGCCCGCGGCAAACCAACGGTCTTTTTCATCCGTCGTTGTACCGGTTTTCGCCATTGTCTGGAAGCCGCTGACCGCGGCCGCCTTTGTCGTGCCGTAGTTGGTGTTCGCCTGCAACAGCTCGCAAACAACATCCGCCGTGTCGGGCGACAATACCTTTTCACCTTTCACAGAGGTCTGTAAAAGCGTTTCAGAGCCTGAGCTGTTGGTCACTTTATAATAGCAATAGGCTCATAGTAGGTGCCGCCATTGCCAATTGCCGCATAGGCGGCCGCCATATCGAGGGTAGTAACACCCTGCGTAAAGGCGCCGGTAACAAGCGGAGCCCAATCCGCATCCGATTTTTCCAGCGTAGAAAGGTGGAAATGGTTCTCCAAAAAAGTCAAAAGACGTTTTGATCGTTATTTTTTCCAGCATACGGGCGGGCACGGTGTTCAAAGAGCGTTCCACCGCGTACTGCAACGGGTGAAGCTGCCCGTCGCCCACCTTTTGGCCATAGTTGACAGGCCACGGCTTGCCATCAACATAACGGGAAGGCGAATCCGCGATCATGGAGGACCAATTGTAAAGATTATTTTCGATCGCAGGCGCATAAATGCTCAACGGTTTGATAGAAGAACCCGGCTGCCTCTTGGAAGAAACCGCGCGGTTAAGGCCGCGGTTCTGCTGCTTCTCTCCCAGCCCGCCAACAACGCCGACAACGCGGCCTTTATAATCCATCACTGTCATTGCGGCCTGAACGCCCTTGTTGGCAACTGTTTTACGGTTATAAAACACATTTTCCATGGAGACTGCACGTCCGGATCCATGGCGGTATAAATTTTTAATCCGCCATAATAGACCTTTTGCGTGGCTTGCTGCTCCGTCAGGCCATATTGCTCCATCAGATCGTCAATCACCTGATCGACGACGTAATCCACATAATAGCTCTGGATCTTACTCTCTGACTCTGCCGCTTTCTTATCGTCCTTGTGCGCTGCCTTATACTCCTTGCTGTTGGTGAAAACAAGCGAATAGGCAATCGCCTCGTCATACTCCTTCTGGGAAATCGTCCCCTCTTCCAGAAGCACGTCCAGCCCGTATTTCTGCCGGGCTTTATTATTTTCCGGGTTGACCAGCGGATCATATTTGTAGGGATACTGCGTGATGCCGAGCAGAGCGGTGCACTCTGCTAGATTCAGCTCGCTGACATCCTTGCCAAAATATTTTTCCGCCGCTGTTTTCACGCCGTAGCAGCCCTCGCCAAGATAGATGGTATTGAGATATGCTCCAAAATTTCATCTTTGGAGTAATTGCGCTCCAAATTCAGGGCGTAAAGGATCTCACGAAACTTACGGACGATGGTAACATCCTTATCCCCCGTCAGGTTTTTTATCAACTGCTGCGTAATTGTCGAGCCGCCTTGAGACATACCGTGCTTCACAATCGCAGAAGCAGTGCGGAACCAATCGACCCGTTGTGCTTTTCGAAGCGCTTGTCCTCAATGGCGATAACCGATTGTTTCATTTCTTCCGGCATTTGGCTGAGGTTGACCCAGATGCGGTTTTCTGTCCCGTGCAGCCGCGTTACCTCTACAGGCTGCTGGTTTTTATCGTAAGCGTATACGATGGTCGTCTGATTTTGATTTGCTTTGTATTCATCCAAGTTAATCGCAGGATCCCCATGAGTGAATGCAATCATATAGACAAGCATCGTTATGCCAACGATCAGGCATGTCAATGCAACCGTTACCAGCGCGCCCAGAAGCACTTTGACAGGAGTAGAAAAAGCGCGCCTCGTTTTTTTACTGCCGGGTTTACGTGCATGGGTAATTTGCCCCTTGCGAACAGGAGATTTATGAGCCGCCCCGGATTGACCGGACGGCCTTTTCACAGGCTTGGAATTTCGTGGACCATGATTCATAAAATCCTCTGCCTCCTTTTCTATTCGATTATTATAGCATACTTTCTCGGAAAAGTTTAGTAATTTTCGAAATTCGTTTTCCATATAAAAGAAGCAAAATCGCGCAATTTCCATACTCTGGTATAAAACAAAAAAAACATGCGCAAACTAAAAGCGAATTTTCATTTTAGAAGCGGAGGGAACACCGATATGATGCGGAAAGGAATCCGTATTTTATGTGCGGTATGCCTGATTTTTTCAGCAGCTATTCTGACAACGGACGCCATCCGTACTTCCGTCACAGGAGCGGAAACGAACGTCTCCCCTACGCAGCAGACAGAACAAGCGCCATATATGCTGGGAGAATACCAAGCCGGATCGCTTCTTACCGCACTGGAAGCACTGAGCCGATGGAAGTATTTGATGTTTATTTAGATAGCCTGCCAACCGTCAACCAGCAAGAATTGCTGCATGGGATTCCCGCGCAGACGATACAGGAGCTACAACGGCTGATTGAGGATTATACGAGCTGAGCAAAAATCAAATCCATTATCATGCGGAAAAAAACAGGCCGCTGCAAATGCACGATGCATTTTTGCAGACGGCAAGCGCAAAATAAAACACTGCCAGCGGGCCTGTACGGACAGGCCCGCCCTTTTATGAATGAAGCCCTTCTCAAAAACAAGCTTGCCAGCCCGCCAAAGACTCCATATACGATCAGTGACATAATCAAGCCCGCAACCAAAACGCCGAGCGTGATAATCGGAAGCGATTTTTTAATGCGCAGATCAAACAACGACGCGATCAAAGCGCCTGTCCATCCGCCGTTCCTGGGAGAGGGATGGCCACAAACAGCAGAAGCCCCCACTCTTTATATTTCTCGATCTGATCGCTTTTACTCATAGAGCGGGCTTCTAATTTATCAATGATTCTTGCCCAGCGGGGAAAGCGGCGCAGCCAGGCAAATATCTTTTTGATAAATAGCAAAATGAAAGGAATCGGCACCATATTGCCGATAAACGAAATAAGAAACGCCGTGATAAACGGAACATCCAGGAGCTTCGCCACGATCATTCCGCCTCTAAGTTCAAGAATGGGGAATAGCGACACGATGAATACAATCAATTCGTTGGGTATTTTATTCTGCAAAAAATCCACGAAATATTGCGCCAAGGTTTCCGCCATTATACAACCTCATTTCAAAATTCAAATTTTAGGCATCGCAGTTTCCATCAAAAAACGATTGGCTTTCGTTAGAATCATCTTATCATTTTCATAATTGAGCATCTTCAGCGCCCGATCATAACGCAACCAGATAAAATCTTCGATTTCCTCCTGCTGAATCACAGTATTTTTATCCTCTGTAATTGCTAAAAAGATCGTAACGGACTTTTCTACTTTCCCTGAATCGTATACTCCGATTTGGAGGAAAAATCAGGCAGCAGCCGAATGTGCATTCCCGTTTCTTCAAGCACTTCCCGTTTTGCCGTTTCCTCCTGTGTTTCACCCTTTTCCATATGGCCTTTTGGGAATCCCCAATGCGCGCTCCGCTTATTTTTGATGAGCAAATAAAGGGGCTGCCCGGCATCCATACGGTATACGACCGCGCCGCAGGAACGTTCATACAGACACTCCAACGTATAGCCGTAATGGCCTTCGGCAAAATCAATCGCATCACAAATTTCATTGACGATGAAGTGCTTGCTTTTCGGCGCGGCAACCCACACAATTCCCTTATGATTGTTGCGCCGCACAATCGCAATCACCCGGCCGTCAAACTCCCGTACCGGATGGTCGATCCCCATGATATAAACGCCCTGCGCCTCTCCGCTGATGCCTGTAACCCCTTGGGCAAAACCGTAATTCAGCCGATAGGTAAAGGGAAAGCGCGGATGCTTTGCACCAATGGGACGCACTACCTTAACTCTCACATATTTTCCTAACATTCTTGATCGCTCCTGTGCCTCCCAAAACTCCATTATCCTTGAAGATGAAACTAAGCGCGGATAAAACCGGACAAGGAATTGGGACAAATTAATCTGTCCATCAAACACAAATAACAACAAGCAAAGCCCGCTTCAGCGAGGTTCAAATTGCGTTTGCGCAAGTTGCCGCCACCCGCAGGACATCCGGATTCTTCCAACGCCAATCGGACTGTCGACCTTTTTATTATACCGATTTCCTCACCCGGTGGCAAGTATTTTCATCAATTACTTGAAAAGGAGATCCTCTGATATTGCCATTTTGCTGAAAAAGAGGTAAACTTTAAAAACATGCTTTGGTAAGGTTTTCTTCTTGTTCAACAGATATAGAACGTTAAAGGAAAAGAGGACGGGATTAACATGCACAACCTAGATACGCTTTATATCAGTGATTTAGATGGTACCCTGCTTACGCCAGAATGCAAGGTTTCAGACGAAACGGCAAGCGCTTTAAACACCATGATTGCCAACGGCCTTTTTTTTACGGTTGCCACGGCCCGAAGCGCTTCCAGCGCCGCTCCGCTTTTGGAGAAGCTGAATCTTCGCCTGCCGGTGATCCTAATGAATGGAGTAGTCATTTACGATATGGAAAAACGGGAGCCTGTTTCCGTATGCCCGATTGAACCGGAAGCAGCACGCGCCGCCTTGGCTATTTTTGAGCGGCATCATATCGCCCCATTTTATAACCGGTTGAATCAAAATACACTGGAGGTCTGCTTTACGCAGCTTAAACCGGAAGCAAACCGGAAATACTATGAAAGCCGTAAAAATGCTCCGGACAAACATTTTACCATGTAAACCATTAACCGTTGACGAACGACATGCCCTCTATCTATCTGACTACGTTTGATTGTTACGACACGCTTTTGCCGTTGCGCGGGAGCTTTCTGCAATTGAGGGGCTGACAAGTGTGCTTTATAAGGATACGTATTCTGACGCCTGGTTGATTGAAGCGTTTAGCAGCAAGGCCAGCAAGCCATCCGGCGCTAAATGGATCCAAAAGCGAATGGGAGCAAAGCATATGGTGGCCTTTGGGGATAATCTCAACGACCTTCCCCTTTTCGCCGCGGCCGATGAAAGCTACGCCGTATCCAACGCGCACGAGCGAATTCTGGCGGCGGCTACAGGCGTGATTGGCTCCAATACGGAAAACGCCGTGGCGCATTTTTTGCAGGAAAACACCTCTTTTTATGAACAAGAAGTTAAAAATGGTTAAGGATTGCCTACAATCCCACGAATCATATTGGATTTTCGAGCTTGTTATAGTATACTTATTGCATGTTTCTTAGCAATGGCCTGGCCAAATATGCAGGCTTGGCTGCCTTCCAAAAATTTCTATTTTACAAAGAAAGTGAGCGCATCTGTTTATGAACAAATTGCACCAGGCCTATATCAGCTCTTTCTTAGGGCGTGAGCATATGAGCCCCGCCTTTTTTGAAGCTATCGAGGATCTGTATAACCGCCCGGAGGTTCAAGGGCTGTCAATCTATGAGCAGCATTTGGATATCGACCGTCTCCAACACATCACAAGTGTAGCCTATATCAGCTTTCTCACATGCAGGCGCCTGGGGCTTGATTATCGCACGGCGGCCCGTGGCGCAATTTTGCACGATCTGTTCTACTACGATTGGCGGGAGAAGGATTCGAGCCATCGCCCGCACGGTTATCTGCATCCAGGATTTGCACTGAAAAACGCCCGCGAACTGACCACGCTGAGCAAAATGGAAGAGGATATCATCATCAAGCATATGTGGCCCTTGACCATCCGCCCGCCGCGCTACCGGGAATCCTTCATCGTAAGCATGGCGGATAAATACTGCGCTACCTGGGAGCTGATCCTCTCCCTAATCCCAAAGCAGGCAAAAAAGCATAAGGAAATCCTCCGCCGGCATTTGGAAGCATAAAACTTCGCTCGATATTTTGGCTGCGCCAAGGCCGCACATGTTGCGGCGGCGTAAGAAGGATGGTCATAAGCGTGGCGCCGACGATACCAATGTACGTTCTCTATTTTTTCTTTTACAGCGCGGCTGGATGGCTGATGGAATCGATTTACTGCTCGCTCGCCAAACGCAAATGGATTAACCGCGGCTTTTTAACAGGCCCAATGTGCCCAATCTATGGGACGGGCGCGGTTGCATTTCTCATTTGCCTCTCTCCAATTAAAGAAAGCTACGCCGTTCCCTCGGCACTTAAGCCGATTTTGCTGTTTATCGTTGGGATAATCGTAGCAGATATCGTGGAATTTATCACGAGTGTGTTAATGGAAAAACTATTCCATGCGCGCTGGTGGGATTATTCGGATCGAAAATTTAACATCCAGGGGCGTATTTGTCTGCGCAACTCCCTTTACTGGGGGATTGCGACGCTTGTATTTCTCTATATCGTCCATCCACCGGTAGAGGAAATCATTTCGATGATTCCGGCCAATATTGTCTATATCATTCTCGGCTTGATTTTCTCCGTTTTCCTAGCAGATTTGATCAATGCGGTGCGCACGGCGCTGGATATCCGCAAGCTAATGGATAAAATGCGTTCCATGAAGGATACCCTAGAGCAAAAAATGGCTGAATTCCAGCAATCAGTCAGCAAACGTACCGAGCAATCCTCCTGGGCAGGTGATTTTTCTGCCCGCTTGACGGAAACGAAGGAACAGCTTGACAACTACCGGAAGCTCAAGCGGCCGGGTCATCATAAAACCGGGCGTATGTTCCGCGGCTCTCAGCTCAACCAGGCGACAGACCGCTCCATGCAGGCCATTGAGGAAGCGCTGGCGGAATTAAAGCGAAAACTCACCAATAACGACGATGAAATGTACTGACATTGAGAGGAGGCACCCTGGATGACGACTAGAGAACGGATGCAGAGCGGCAAGCTCTATTTTTGCACAGACGAAGAAATTGCCAAAGAGCAACTGGAATGCCTAGAAATTCTGTATGATTACAACCATACGCGCCCATCCGAATCGCAAAAGAGAGAGCAAATTTTAAAAAATCTGTTGGCCGAAATCGGTGAAAACTGCTATATTGAGCCTCCGCTTCATGCGAATTGGGGAAAATATACGCATTTCGGCAACAATGTATACGCGAATTTCAACCTGACCTTGGTAGACGATACGGATATCTTTGTTGGCGATAACGTGATGTTTGGGCCGAACGTCATAATCGCCACGGCAGGGCACCCTGTGGATCCACGCTACGGGAAAAAGTCGCCCAGTTTAACATTCCCGTCCGAATTGGCAAGAATGTTTGGATCGGGGCAGGCGCAATCGTATTGCCAGGGGTAACGATTGGGATCATTCAGTCATCGGAGCAGGGAGCGTTGTTACAAAAGATATCCCACCCAATGTGGTTGCGGTAGGAAACCCGTGCCGGGTGCTGCGTGAGATCAACGATCGAGATAAAGAATACTATTATAAAGATTTAAAAATAGATTTATAATTGCGGCAAAAGGCGGCGGCAGGCGAAGCTCTACCGTCGCTTTCTATATAATTCTTTCCTTTTTGATTGCCTTTTGCTACAAAAAGCGGTAAAATAAAAACATAGGTTCCTAATAGCATACGGCCAGGAACCAAGGGCAAGGCCCGATTCTTTTTATCTCATTACATTTCAGGAGGTTTGTGTTATGGCACGTTTTACATTGCCCCGAGATCTATATCATGGGAAAGGCAGCTTGGAAGAGCTAAAAAACCTGAAAGGCGAGCGGCTGTCGTTGTTGTTGGCGGAGGTTCCATGAAGCGCTTTGGTTTTCTCGATCAGGCTGTTTCATACCTGAAGGAAGCGGGCATGGAGGTAAAGCTCTTTGAGGCGTAGAGGCCGATCCCTCTGTAGAAACAGTTATGCGCGGCGCGGCCGTGATGCGTGAGTTCCAGCCGGATTGGATCGTCGCCATGGGCGGCGGCTCCCCCATTGATGCCGCAAAAACCATGTGGGTGTTTTACGAATACCCGGATACCACCTTTGAAGCATTGATTACCCCCTTCTCCTTCCCCACCCTGCGTACAAAGGCAAAGTTCTGTGCCATCCCCTCCACCTCTGGCACTGCAACGGAAGTGACGGCGTTTGCCGTTATCACAGACTACCAGAAGGGCATTAAATACCCGCTAGCAGATTTTAACATCACACCGGATGTGGCGATCGTTGATCCCGCTTTGGCGGAAACCATGCCGCAGAAGCTGACGGCGCACACTGGGATGGACGCGATGACGCACGCAATTGAAGCCTATGTATCCACGCTTCACTGCAATTATACGGATCCGCTCGCGCTGCACGCGATTCAAATGATCCACCAATATCTTAAAAAATCTTATGACGGAGACATGGAAGCCCGCGCACAGATGCACGACGCGCAGTGTCTGGCAGGCATGGCCTTCTCAAACGCTCTGCTTGGCATCGTCCACTCCATGGCCCATAAAACCGGCGCCGCATACAGCGGAGGGCATATTATTCATGGCGCAGCCAACGCGATGTACCTGCCAAAGTGATCCGTTTTAACTCCAAAAATACGCAAGCTGCCGAGCGCTATGCGAACATTGCGCGGTTTATCCATTTGCCCGGCAATACCACTGCCGAATTGATTGACGCACTGATTGAAGAGCTGCGTGAGATGAACCGTCAGCTTAATATTCCCCTCGGAATCAAGAACTACGGGCAGGGCGGCGTATTGGCCGACACGAGCATCATCGATGAGAATGAGTTTAACGGCTCCATCGCTGAAGTCGCCAAAAATGCAATTGCCGATGCATGCACGGGCTCTAACCCTCGCATCCCCACGCAGGAAGAGATGGAAAAGCTGCTGAAGGCCTGCTATTATGACACAGAATTGATTTTTAAATAAACCGTATTGACACATTTACCAAAATGACCGGATCGAGATGCTGCCATCCTGATCCGGTCATTTTTAAATCGCTTTTTCCAGCTCCCTTTTCAAGCGCTCAATGATCCGTTTTCCAACCGAGAAATGTAGCTTTGCGAAATCCCCAAAAGGTCGGCGACTTCTTTCTGGGTATGCTCCTTCTCGCCGCCGATTCCAAAGCGCATGCACATAATAAGCTTTTCCCGCTCCTCCAAGCGGCCGACTGTTTCTAGCAGAAGATTCCGTTCGTCCTCTACCTCAATACCGATATTTACCGTATCCGGTTCGCTGCCGAGCACATCGGAGAGCAAGAGCTCATTCCCGTCCCAATCAATATTAAGCGGCTCGTCAATCGAAACCTCCGACCGCTGGGAATTGGTTTTGCGTAGATGCATTAATATCTCATTTTCAATGCAGCGTGAAGCTAGGTGGCCAGCTTGATATTCCGTGTAGGGCAAAAGGTGTTGACCGCCTTAATGAGACCGATTGTCCCAATGGAAATCAGATCCTCAATCCCTGCGCATTGAATTTTCAATTCGTGCGCAATATAAACCACCAGGCGTAGATTGTGCACGATTAGATCCTCCCGGACGCTTTCATCTCCTTGTGCGAGCCGCTGCATCAGCTTTGCTTCTTCTTCTTTGCTCAACGGAGCCGGCAGAGCCTGAGAACCATTAATATAAAAAACGGAAGACGGCCTAAATATGGCCAAAAGGAAGCGGATGCCCGGCCGGTATTCTGGGAAACCTTGTTTTGTGGCGCGCTTTGTCTCGTAACAAAAAACGGAACGCCATAGCCGGGCCGACAGTTTATGTAGTATGTTCCTGATAATAAATTCCATCTTGTATACCCCCTTGCACCAGGCGCTCATTTAGCAGCGCCCCATATTCCCCTGCCGCCAGCCGATCGTTAACAACGGCTATCAGCACATCCTTCTTCTCAAACTGCATATGCGCATCGGAGATAATCACCTTCTCCGGACGAAATGCTGGCAAAAGGCCTGTTCCTCCCACGGTGTGATACGGAATCAACGAAAGCCGAGCGAAGCAGCTTCCGGCGGCGCATGTAGCGCCGAAGGCCTTTCGCGGAAAAACGATCTGAGTTCAGGCGGCAGCAACGTTTTCACCCGCGCATATTCCAATAGGATCACCGGCGTATCGCTAAAGCAATCAGATAAACGATTGCCCGTATCAAGCAACGCCTGCGTGCATAAACGACAACCATTGAGCTCAACTTGCAACGTGTAAATCCGATTTTCAGGCGCATGGCGCCGAAAGAGCTTGGAGAATAACACCGTCAGCCCGTAGCAGACGATTGCCGTTACAATCAAAACCGTCACGCTAATATCAAAATACACTGCCCCATTTTGGTAAACCATCCCTTTGGGGCGGAATAGCAGCCAAATTCCCATCATAAACCCGGCAAAAATAAAATTGGCGGCAAGGAAACAGGCTGTCAGTTTGCCAAAATGGCGAAGCCCATGCACCGGATAGCTGCCAGAACAATGGTCACGCAAAATATTACTTTGATTAAAATCGAAAGGAAATTAGGAAGCTCCGGCGCAAAAATGATCAGGGAATAAACGGCTCCAAGGGCAGCCCCAAGCAGCAGCCGCCATCGTTTTGCCTTCTCCCTGAGCAAACACGCACCAGATAGCAGGAGGAGATAATTGACAAAAAGGTTGAGAGTGAACAGCACATCGACATAGACAACCTGAGACAACCTACCGCCCCCAAATGTCTGTTTGATACGTTTATTATAGCTTTCATGGCATCGCTTTTCTGTCGGTTTTGGTCAGGCTCCTTTTCTCTTTTCCGAGTGCAAAAAATAATCTCGGTCATTTATCAACCAAGATATCCGTAAGCCCTCTATCGTGCGCAGATAGATCCTTTTATTTTTCATAAAATAAATAAAATTGATTCCGACTCTCACGCAATTTGCAATTCATTATCCTGAATTTTCTATTGGATACCCGCATATTTTTTTCATTCCCGTCCATACTATCGTTGAAACCATTGAAGGAGTTGAAATGCTGGATCGAATTTCTCTGATCCTTGTTGTGATCGGTGCCATCAACTGGGGCAGCATTGGGCTGTTCAAGTTTGATATCGTCGCATGGATCTGCGGTGGCCAGGGTGCTATTCTGAGCCGAATCATTTATACAGTAGTCGCTCTCGCGGGCATCTGGTGCCTGTCGCTCCTCTTTCGTGAAAACGAAGTTCTGGAAGTCCATAACGGGGAGCAATAAAATAGCCTTCTGTTTCTCAGAAGGAAAAAAGCCCTGTATCCTGGCCGAACTTTGCATCCGGCCATCGATACAGGGTTTTTCATAATATGCCTTGGGGAATGATTCCCGATCCAAATCATTCTGGCCGCTGCGCATTGCTTCCCAGTGTTGTATTGTGCTATGATAGGGCAATCGCACATCTTGGAGGGGAAGCGTGATGGACTGCAATCGATTTCAGCAGGCATGCAGGCAGGCGCGAGAAAGTTTGCGTGGACAAAACGCATCGGGACGCTTGGAGAAAAAACGCTGCATGCGGCGCTAAAAGCCTATTATGAGCCGGATGCAGAAAGCCATGAAATTAAAATTGGGCGCTATATTGCCGATATCGTCGGAGAAAACGGAATTATTGAGATTCAAACGCAATCATTTGATAAGCTACGAAAAAACTCGAGGCTTTTTTATCCGTCACCCACGTTTCTGTGGTTTACCCCGTGGCAGCTGTAAAAAAACTCTTATGGATTGACCCGCAAACAGGCGAAGTCTCAAAACCGCGTAAAAGCCCACGGAAAGGCGTAGCCCAGGACGTATTTCGTGAGCTCTATAAAATTAGGCCTCTCCTTTTTGCACCCCAATCTGAGCATCCGAATCGCAATCCTGGAAATCGAAGAATACCGCTGCCGGGATGGCTGGAGCGCTGACGGCAAAAAGGGCGCGACACGGTGTGACCGTATTCCATCCGCATTCATCCAAGAAATCGTAATCAATGCTCCATCTGACTATCGGCAGCTTCTTCCAAAAACGCTACCCTCCCCTTTTATGGCGAAGGACTATCAAAAAGCAACAAGAATCCGCCTCTCAGATGCACAAACGGCGCTGTTGCTGCTTTATGAGCTCGGCGTGGTTGACCGAATTGGGAAATCCGGTAACGCTTATCAGTACATAGCCACAAATATCTAAGCTTCTTGCTTTTTTAAGCAGAAAAAAGAGGCCTGTTGCAAAATGCGGGATTTGTAATTAAAATTTCAGCCTTCCGATCGGGCAAATTGGCTGTTATAGAGCTGTGCATAATAGCCATCTTTCCTAAGCAGGCTTTCATGCGTCCCCTGTTCAATGATCTTTCCGTCTCGCATGACGAGGATGCAATCCGCCTCCCGGATGGTGGAGAGCCGGTGCGCAACAATAAAGCAGGTGCGGCCCTCCATCATTCTGGTAAACGCGCGCTGCACATAAATTTCCGTGCGTGTATCGATGCTGCTCGTCGCTTCATCCAAAATCAGCATCGGCGGATCGGTGAGCATTACGCGCGCGATACTCAACAGCTGGCGCTGCCCCTGGGAGAGATTGCCGCCATCCTCTGCAAGCACAGTATCGTAGCCTTGCGCAAGCGTTTGATAAAGCTATGCGCATGCGCGGCCTTTGCCGCTGCCGCCACTTGCTCCTGCGTAGCGTCAGGCCGGCCATAGGCAATATTTTCCCGCACGGTGCCGGCAAAAAGCCACGTATCCTGTAGCACCATGCCAAACTGACCACGCAGGCTCGCACGGGTAATATGGCGAATATCCACATCATCCACAAGGATCTCACCCGCATCCACATCGTAAAAGCGCATTAACAGATTGATAATCGTTGTTTTGCCGCAGCCGGTCGGACCGACGATGGCGATGCGCTGCCCAGGATTAGCATAGAGATTAAGCGCTTCAATAAAGCGCTTTCCCGGATGATAGGAGAACGAAACATCATGGAGATTGACCTGCCCTTTGCTCTCCGCCATGACCACTGCATCCGCCGGATCAGGCGTTTCATCCGGAGAATCGAGCACCTCAAAAACACGGCCTGCACAGGCAATTGCGGTTTGCAGCTCTGTGACCACGCCGGAAATCTCATTGAAAGGTTTGTATACTGATTGGCATATTGTAAAAAAGCGGAGAGCTGGCCAATTGTGAGCCCACCGCGCAGCGCGGCGATTGCACCGCAGACGCCGACCGCTGCATAAACCATTGCATTAACAAAACGTGTGCACGGATTCGTGAGTGACGAATAAAACTGTGCCTTCACGCCGCAATCATAGAGGCGCGCATTGATCTCCTCAAACGTTTCCTGCGCGCGCTGCTCATAGCCGAAGGCCTTAACAATCCGCTGCCCGCCAACCAGCTCCTCTGCATATCCGCTGAGCTCGCCTCTCGTTTCAGACTGCTCTCGGAATTTCTGATAAGAGCGCTTTGCGATAAAGGCAGAAACAAAAAGTGACAGTGGTGTGAGCACCACAACAACCAGAGCAATCCACGGGCTGACAGACAACATAAAGCCCAGCGTTCCAAGAATCGTCACAACACCGGTAAACAACTGGGTAAAGCCCTGCAAAAGGCCGTCGGACACCTGATCAATATCATTGACCACGCGGCTGATCAAATCGCCATGCGCATTGGAATCGATATATTTCAGCGGCACTCGCTCCAGCTTATCGAATACGGAAACGCGCAGATCGCGCACCGTACGGTAGGCGAGAATATTCGTGCACTGTGCAAGTAGCCACTGAAACAGAGCGCCGACGCTACCGTGCCGGCCAGCCAAGCGATATCAGACAAAATTGCTTTGAAATCAACATTACCCGGGCCGATGATTTGATCAATTCCCCGTCCGATCAGGATCGCGCATACAGCGTCATGCCAACGCTGAGCACCGCGCTAATGAGGGCCAGAACGAGATAACCAATATAGGGCCTGGAAAAGCCCAGCACACGCTTTAAAATCTGCTTTCTCATCCTGCCGCCTCCTCTTCATTCATCTGAGAGAGGCATATCTCCCGATAAACCGCGCATGTCTCAAACAGCTCGCTATGCGGCCCAATACCGACAATTCGGCCATCGTCAAGCACGACGATACGGTCAGCCGCACGGACGGTCCCCGCCCGCTGCGACACCATAAAAACAGTCATATCTCGCGTGCTGCCGAAGCGCTTTGCGTAGCGCCGCATCCGTGGCAAAATCCAGCGCACTGGCGCTGTC
>ENA-OQCX01000448-OQCX01000448.1-human-gut-metagenome-genome-assembly--contig:-NODE-448-length-21407-cov-6.207989_pt1 | contig 21407 bp, 28 predicted proteins | sample MGYA00242762_ERZ504587 | MGnify/ENA primary metagenome ERZ504587 (study PRJEB26092, sample SAMD00036337) | human gut metagenome | host: Homo sapiens | study: EMG produced TPA metagenomics assembly of... | reverse complement strand
GAAAGACACCCTGATGACTTATCTGGAAGACGGTCATTGCAGTTTGTCCAATAATCTTAGCGAGAATGCAATCAGGCCATTCACTGTCGGCCGGAAGAACTGGCTGTTCAGTGCCAGTCCGAAAGGAGCTGCCTCCAGCGCTATTGTGTATACAATGGTTGAGATGGCAAAAGCGAATGATCTGAACACCTATAAATATCTGACATATCTCTTATCACAGCGGCCAGACGATAAAATGTCAGATGAACAGTTGAAACAGCTTGCCCCATGGAGCGAGACTGCGAAAACGAACTGTCAAAACTAAACTGGAGTAAAACGCTTGCATCTATCATTTTGGTGCAAGCGTAATTCATGAGTAACGTAGCAATATTTTGCGCTTACCATATAGGATTTTGAGGTGGCACTTTTCCCTTCTTCATGAAGGACCTGGCATGGGACTTCGTCGGCATGGAGTACCTCCCTCTTCAGAAGTTCCTGATGCAGGACCTCATAGACCGGAAGGAGATAGTTCAGCGCACAGTAGTTATACCAGTGTGCCGCCGTTTCCCTTGGGACAGGCACTCCTTTTTCAAGCCAGTCCTTTGACTGCCGGTAAAAGGGAAGGTGCAGGAAGCTTTTCTGGTACATGACAGTTGCAACCATATCTGGTGAAGCGGGGCTGTGTGCAAGAAGCGGCGTTGGTGTTTTCCCTTCCAGGATGGTCGTCTCATCTTCTTCACGGCATACCGGGCAAACAAGGGTTTCCTGCATATACCGTACCCGGACGACCTTTGCTGGGGTGATGCGCAGCTCTTCCCGGACAAACTTATAGCCCAGATGTTCCATTTTGGAATCACAGTCCGGACAGATACGTTCTTCTTCCGGGATATCACATGGAACTTCTACTACGGGAAGGGCCTCGTACAGATCGGCACGGACGGATTTCTTCTTTCTGACCCGTTTATGCTCTTTTACAATTGTCGTTGGCTCCGCCTCTGGGACGGTTTCTTCTACTGGTTGGGAAGCCTTTGTCTTTTCACTGGATGATCCAAAGAGCTTCCGCTTCAGCTCATCCAGTGTTTCATTCAGGTTTGCAATGGTACTGCGCAGATCCTTTATGGTTGCTCTCAGGTCAGTGATCGTCTGTTCCTGTTCTTTATTCGTTTTTAATAGAAGCTGGATCATTTCCTCGGCATCAAGCGGCATAGCGGTCTCCGTCCTTTGTTTTCTTACTACTATTATAAGAAAATATCAGCCAGATGCAAACTGCCGGAAATGCTGGTACCGTCAATCTGACGGTATCCCATATGTGGATATCTCTCCCAAAAGAATAAGGCTGCATACGGATTTTCCATCCTCTTTAGAAAGATATCCACATCCTTTCTGGCAGGAGACCTGTCCATCCAGACATCATCCACATGACACCTGGACAAAGAAGGTCTGACTGTGGATAACGGTAAGAGCACCTTTCCGGAACTGGAAATACAGGATCTTTAAATTCTCCGTTTTGCACAAAATATTAAAAATCCTTCTTTTTCCCACCGCTTTTGATCGCTTTGGGCTGATCGATAGAAAGGCCTTCCATAAGCCAGCGGAATTCCTGACGGGTCAGGAGCCGGGCTTCCGAAGCATTCCGGGGCCACTGGAACCTGCCGCTTCCATCAAGCCTTTTTTGCAAAAGTACAAACCCATCCTTGTCAAAATGCAATGCTTTGAGTTTGCGGCTGTCCCTTCCACAGAAAAGGTAAATCGCATTTGCGTAGGGATCAAGTTCGTAAACATCACGTATGATCGCTATGAGGCCATCAAAACTCTTGCGCATATCTGTCCGGCCGGTTATCACGAAGATCTTTGATACACCGGACAAGTCACCTAACAAAGGCACTGCAGCACAGACAGGATATTGGATATGGTCTCACGGTGTGCTGCATTTGTGATCTCGATCTGAATGCCATGGTATGCTATTTTTACAGCAGTATCAGAAGAGATCTCTGGAACAGCCGGGCTGACGGATGGACAGGGAACCGCTTCCCCAAAAGCCAGCTGGACAACTTCCTGCTTTCCTAAAAAAGTAGAATGAATAGGTTCCGGGATCGTACAGGCTTTCTTTCTGAGCCTTCGTATCTGGTAGTAAAAGTTACTTGTATGAATATGATGTTCCTCACACCAGCATTTGTCAGAGAGACCGCTGGAACGGCATTCCTGAATTAGGCTGAGCCACTCTTCATCGGTACGTCTTGGATTTCTTTGTGTCATAAGTATTCAACTCCTGTTCTTGTATTTGGAGTGGAATTAGCATAGATTCTCGGAACAGATTGAAGTAAAATGCTCCTAAGTGCCCAAACTGGAAGAGTAAGAGAGACCACTCCTTTGAGGAGATTATCTCACAAATTTGAGGAGATGAAAAACCGGGTGATTATTCATCGCTTACATTTCTAATAATACGCTTATCGTATTTAATTGCTAATCAAGGTCTATGAATATACCCTTACAGTGGTATCTCTCCACTGATTTTTCCTTACATACTGTCCGTTAGCCTTTCGATAGGCTACTGCCTGCTCGAAACTAAGCGGCAATTCAAAGGAAAGAGAACTCCTACCTATTTGCGATAGCTGCCTGTGCTGCTGTTAAGTTAATAGCACTTTTCCAAATTTATATTCCCTTAACATCAAACCCTATTGCTGTCATTCTTTTTATAAATTCTTTTCTAAACGGAGCTATTTTGTTCTCATCTATTACAATAACTAAATTTTCTTTTGCACGAGAGCATCCTACATAAAATAATTTATATGCCCATAAAATGCCTTGAATTTTTGTTGATTTAAAGCAGTCTTTTGCATTAGTTGAATTAGGATTGCCCAAATACTTATCATAATATTTTTGTTGACAAAACAAAAAATATTTATTGTCCTTATACTTGTTTTTTATATACTGAGCATATTGTAAATATTCTCCCTCATGAGCTTTATACGTTTTAGCTGGTTTTAAATATGTTAAATTAATTGATTTTATTTCGGATACATAATCATAATAAAAATTCTGAAAATCCGTTAAATTAATATCCTCAGCACATAACAACTGAAAAAAAATTCATACATATAAACTATTGGATTTCGGGTTGAATCTTCGGCAATAAAGCAAACATTATTATGTCCTTCACCTTTTACTCCATGCTGTGTAGAAACGCTAGGAGCACCTAAATATGCATATAATGCATGCAGTTGTGACAACGACACTTTCAACACTTTTTCATATTCCGTATCTTCTATAAACGGAAGAAAAATATCCTTATTACAAATATTCATTGTCAGTCAGAAATTCACAAAACCCTTGTATGGTCATCGTCGACAAATCATATGCTTCCTCTAATTTTGAACTTTATCATAGAAAATGATTTTATCATTATGAAACTCAATATTAGTAAATCCACTGTTAAATATTTGCTTTTTTTCTCTAGCAAATTGAATGCTTTTGCCGTAGGCAGCCATACTTACCATTTTAATAAAATCACAAACACAAAATAATATCCGAAATAATTTATCAGGATTATCATTTGTCGTATCTGTCAACACATCGACAGGCGTATATTGAGAAGGAAATTTATACGCTTTCATATCTGATAATGCACTATATAAATCACTTGCTCCAATCTTTTCAAAACGTTCACGATTAAACAGATATAACTGCATATAATCTTTAAATTGCTCCATAAAAGACTCCGAAAAATCATTTGTTATCACAATAGTAGGATTGACTTTTCCACTAGATTTATTTGGTTGCTGAAAAAATTTCTCATCATTATACAAGTTGTTGAGAATTCCAACAATATTTGAAGAACAACGATAATTAATACGCAAGTCATCATCTTGATTAAACTTATTAAGTATAGTATTAAAAGAACCGTCGTAATTATTGTATATCTCTTGCATTTTGTCTCCAAGCAAGTATAAGGTACTGCTCGTATTCAGCACAGATTGATAAAAAATATATAACACATCCGCAGATGTATCTTGGTACTCATCGATAAAAATATACCTATATTTATTAGATAAACGTTTTTTTAACATCTCAAACTTTTCAAACATCTTGCGACAAAATAATAACATATCATCATGAGAAAGCCCTCCATAATAATAGCTACTATAGGATTGCTCATTGTAAAAAACTTTATGTAGATTATTTTTAATAGTTTCAAAATCCAGTTTTCCAAACTTATCAATATATCTTGCATTTTTGGAATCATCTTCTCCATTGTCAATCAGTGCCTTTATCTTCTTTTCAAACACTTGAAGGTATAAATCAATCACCTCTGGTTTTGAAAAGTAAAGACCAACAAAGTCAGAAAGAAATGAATGAATTGTATCTATTGTAACATTTTTTACTATTAATTCTAGAATTTAATTCTTCCTTTGCTCTATTTGTATAAGTAATGCTTAGTATTCTACGATTAGGATATTGGGCAAGTAGATTAATAATCGTATTTTCAATGTATGTCGTTTTTCCGCTACCTGCCGGTGCGTTAACTAAAAACATATTATTCAATTTCTTTACATCAGCCAAATTAATCCCTCCCGTATATAATTCGGTAAAGCTTTTAAATGTAATTCCGATAAAATTATTGAATACATGAAATCTGTTTTGTTATTTTTATTCTCATTTAAAATATCTCTTACCGTTATATTCTTTTTTCTAGTTGGAATATCCAATTTAATTTTATTAATCGATATCTGTTTTTCCCACCAATTCGAACTTTTTTTTGCTCTCTACTGTAATTCCTAAGAGTTTGCATAGCATCGCCTCTTCCAATGTACGAGTATACGCATCAGCTTCTCCTTGTGATACAACTTTAATCAATTCACAATCAGGATTTTTTATCCACGAATCAATATCTACTACAGTAGGTTTTTTCTTCATAATAGAATAATCTGGTTTTTTTATTTTAGGGCATGGCTTTTTCCGAAAATCTGACTGTATTAAAGATATCCTTTCCATTTCCGTTTTTTCATAAAGGCAATCTTTTAATTGTTTCCTACACTTATGTTCACAATATGGCAAAATATCTCTCTTTATTATGTTAACAGTAACGTAGTCCTTATAATACTGAATTAAGCCTGCATTTGTAATTCCATCATCATCTTTGATTTCATCGATTGATGTTAATTTTTTGCAATAGTCAATATCTGTAATTATCAGCGTCTTTATTTTCAGGAAATACACCAACTTTCTGTACCAATGAGTATACGCACCACCCACCTGTACAAAAGAAACATATTGATTTGACAATCCTTCAAATTCTTTTTCTGCTAAGAGTTTTTCAATATATAATTTTTCAGTATCTCCTTCATACATAATGACTTTATTCGCAAATATCAAATCTGAATAGTTTATAGAGAATAAAAATGAGAAAAATTGTCTTTCTTCTTCTGTTTCCAAATTCTGTTTAAATAAATTCATATCATAAACAGCACTTTTTAATAGTTTATCAATTCTTAATACTCTAATATTTTTTAAATCGGAACACTTAATTATCTCACTAGAATGTGTCGTAATAATTCCCTGCACACGGTTATTATCCTCGTTTAGCAATATTTCATTTAAAAATTTGATTAACATTCTTTCCATTTGTGGGTGCATATGGGCTTCTGGTTCTTCAATGACAAAGATATCCACTACATCAGATTGATATTGTTGGACAAATGCTTCTACCTTTAGGCACATAAATATTAGATTACTTATTCCTAATCCCTGAGAAAACTCTTTAAGTTTGGTTCCATTTTCGAATTCAAAAAATGTCTGTAATGAAGACGATAAAAAGCCTAAGAGTAATTCATCAGAGATATCTGTTTGTAATGAAAATTCTCCTTTATTATACTCAAAACATTTTTCAATACTATCCAAGGCGTTTTGTGCTTTTATTAAAGAATGTTCTTTAACTTTCTCGTTGAGCTTTTGTTCTTTTAGACCTTCTTTAATATCTTTTATTATTTGCTTTTTAAATTCTTCCCAATCATTACTTTTTTTAAAATGACTAAGTAGTTCTTTACTTATCGAAAAATAATTATCTGTTTTTTCATCATTTAATAAACGCGTAGCATTTAAATAATTATAATTGAAAAGTGATTGAAATTCTCTTACACTAATCTGCCCTGCATTCTCATAATTTTGGTCAGCAAAATATACTCTATTTTCTAATGCTCCATCAAATATTTCTTTTAAAAATTCTTCATATTCTGCTTGTAATTCAGTTAACTTTATTCTAGTTTTATTGGTCTTTCTTCCTGCTTCCAGTTTTTGTATTTCGTGTTTTTTATCCAATAAATTTGTAGCATTCAAACTAAGGAGTTTATTTAATTCAGTTATATTAACTTCATAATTAAATAAAAAGAAGAAGCTTGTACATGTGTCACTTAATTCCATCAAGTAGTCTGAAAACAAAGAAATACTCTCATTCTTGTCATATTGAACTTCTATCTTGATTTTTATAGCTGTCCATTTGTTATTATTTTCTGTAGAAAACTCTTTCTTAACATTTTCTCTAAACTCTGTCTCTTTATCGGTAATATTATATATTTTATTTATACAAGATATAAAGTCATACTGTAACTTTGAGTAGTACTCTGCTGAAATATCCTCTTTTGAAAAATTCTTATCTTTAAAAATTCTTTTGAACAATTCAATAATAGACGTTTTTCCACTATTGTTAGCACCAGCTAAAATCGTCAATTCATCATCAAAATTAATAACTGCATTTTGAAACTGTCTATAATTTGTAATTGCTATCTTCTTTAGTTTCACCTCAACCCCTCCTTATCTAAATCTATTTAAATCAAATCAAAATGCTTCAATGCATCCTTTATCGCTTCCACTTTCTCCGCTGTCGGATGCTTCCTCGGCTGTTTCAATTCCTCTACCGCATTAGGAGCATCGTACATCGGCAAGCCTAAATCTCTCTTTACCTCTGCAATATATGCGGTATGTACTTTGAAGCCGTATTTAGCTTCTATGTACTCCTTTATCATTTTGTAGGTCACTCGCTCTTTGGGCTTGTATGTTTCGGCTCTTTTTGCTATATTATCAAGCGGAACTTTTCCCTCACCCTCACCAAACTCAACTTTTACGTTGATATGTCCGTCTGGCTTTTTGTGGGAAAGCAGTACTACCGTCTCAACAGTTGTTTCAGTTTCCAAGGGAAGTTCTTTCACTTCCTCACCATCAACAGGCACAGGAAAATTGAATACGATCTTCTTTATCCAACTACCGTCTTTTCTCTTTTCCGGGAACATCTCAATTCGCTCGATAAAGCTTTCATAAACTCTTTCTGTTCCGCTTCTGTTGCGGAATGGTAGACTTCATCAAATGCCAGTAAGAGCCGATAGATATTGTTACCGGAGATTTTCTCCTGCTGAATGCTGCGGATTTGACCTTGCAATTCGCCAATCTGAACTTCGATATCCTCTATTGTATCATACTGCTCATCATAGCGGCGCTGCAAGTCCAAAATCTTTCTGTCATAGTGGGCATCATTGAGGTCCAAGGTATCCATCTGACGCTCCAAGCGGCTTTTCGTTCCAAAGGCTTGCTTTAGCCGCCCTTGTAGGACAGCAATCTGCTTTTCCATATCTTCTGTATCAACTGCTGTTCCGATTTTCGCCTGAATCGCTTCTACAAACCGTGGATTATTGACCATAGCGGAGATAACCTTCGCCACAAATTTGTTGATTTCCGTCTGCTCAATATTCAGTCGGAAGCTGCACTCATGTCCGGTAGGTGTTACCGTGTTTTTGCAGTAGTAATAATACCTCGTTTTCTTGTCCTTGCTGTGAGCCCTGGCGATATTGCCGTACATACTCTTTCCGCAGCATGGGCATTTCAGAATGCCGGACAGGATGTGTGCATGATCTGGATTGTTGACCTTTTCCCGCTTAAAGGAATTGATCTTACGCTTTTCCTGTGCCAGATACCAATCTTCTTCCGAAATGATGGCTTCGTGCTGTCCCTCATAAATCGGGAACTCCGACTGCTCAACTACGTGCATCTCATTTCTTGTGCCTTGCTTCTTTTCCGTCCTGCGTCTGCCATAGGCGATCTTTCCCATGTAAACGGGATTGTCCAATACATCCTGCACGAAGTTCCTTGAAAATCCGGGAATGGTATTGTTCTGCCGCAGTTTCTTGATAAAGCCGTTGCGGTTCAGATATTTAGCAACCCCGGCAACGCCCTCGTTGGTGTGAATGTAGCGTCATAAATGACACGGATTACTTCCACTTCATCCTCCGCAATGACCAAATCTCCGTTTTCCAGTTTGTAGCCATAAGGAGCGAAACCACCGTTCCACTTGCCTCACGAGCCTTTTGCTCACGTCCTGCCATTGTCTGGGTGCGGATATTCTCTCGCTCTATTTCTGCCACCGCAGACAGCACGGAAATCATCAGCTTTCCGGCATCCTTTGAACTGTCGATGCCATCCTCCACACAGATCAGATTGACACCGAAATCCTGCATGAGCTGCAAAGAGTTCAGAACATCCGCCGCATTTCTGCCGAATCGGGACAGCTTAAAGACCAGCACATAGGAAACGCCGTCCTTGCAGTCCTGGATGTCATTCAGCATCCGTTGGAAGTCCTGCCGCCCTTGGATATTCTTTCCGGAAAATCCCTCGTCAGAATACTCCCCGGCAATAACCATATCTTCGTATGCCGCATACTTCCTCAGCTTGTCACGCTGGGCATCCAAGCTGTACCCGTCAACCTGCATAGAGGTGGACACTCTTGTATAAATATAGCATTTAAGTTGTTTCTTTTTCAGAATCTCCACCTCCCTCATTCATTTCCTTTACCATAAGTCCCTCGTTGCGGATATAATACTCCAAAAGCCACAGCACATAATCCGGTGCATGGCGGTTGTCCAATTCCCACTCGGTCATAGTCCGGTAAGGGATATGGACGAGCTTGCAAAAATCTTTCCGGTTCAGTCCTGTGCTTTCCCGCAACTTGATAATTCTGTTCTTACAATCCATCTGTCTTTTCTCCATAAAAAACAAAAATACACGTTGCGTAATCATTATAGCATAGCCGCAGTGAATACGCAACGTGTAAATTGTAAATTTTTACGCAGCCTTATTCGTCAAAGGCTGTGCTTGATTACTTTCCTTGGAATGCTCCACTTTCTGAGGGGCATCCTGTTCCAATTTATCCAAAACCTGATGTCCATATTTCTGGAGCATCTGGCTCATAACATCCACACAGCGGACAAATGCCGCATTATATTTTGCATCCTCATAATATTTCTTCAATAGGCAGTTACCTCCATCAAATTTCCATGTCCTGTCCACGCTTACGGGCAGGTGCTTTGTGTTCCTGTGTTTCCTTTCCTCTGGCGAGGATGGAATTGATAAAAGCCCGAACCTTTTCGGATGCAATTTCCAGTGCATCCAGGAAAGGCTGGGCTTTTTGCTTCAACTCTTGATATTTTTTATTCGCTTCTTCACATCGCTGCTTCCAAATGGATGCAGACTTTTGAGCAGATTCCAGTTTCCCTTTCAATCGCTCATTCTCTGCATGAAAGAGAATGCCGTTGGTGGCATAGCGTTTCAACGTGTCGCATTCATCCGGTGTCAGCGTGATATTGTTTCCGAACGTGGCTTTCTTGCCATCGCTTCAATATCCTGCACCGTAAGTGCAATGGCCTTTGCTGCCTTGGTTTCCTTTTGCAGAGCTTCCAGTTTCTTTTTCTGCTTTTCCGTAGCAGCTTTAGCATCCTCCAAACTCTGTTCTGCCTGTGCCACCTGTCCTGTCACAGCTTCCAAACGCTGCTGTTCCGCCTGCACCTTAAACTGTGTCACCGTCAGATGTTCCTCGGTGCTGCCACGCTCTCCACGCTCCACATCGGTATATCCGGCAGCACGCATGAAATTAAAAAAGTCATCCTGCAACACGCTGTAGGATGACCTTAAAATCTTTTTTCCTTTTTCATTGAGCTTGGGATTTCCGTCCTCGTCAAGCACCGGTTTGGAGTCCCATTTCTTACTTCGGCTGACTTGTGTGATCGTTTCCTTTACCGTTCCCCGGAGAGCTTCATCCTTACATCGCTTCGACCAAAGGATCTGCTTTTCCACTACCGGAATATAAACCACATGGAGGTGATAGTGGTACACATCCTCGCCAAGAGCTTCGGACATTGCCCGGTTGTGCTCATCGGCGTGCATCACAGCAGAGAGGATATACTGCTCACCGCCTACGATCTCCACGCGGCTTTATAGGCATCAGCATAAAACTGTTTTGCAAATTCATAGCCGCCGTGGTTGTAGAAATAAGCGGAGTTCACATCAAAAACCAACTCGCCGTATTTGATGGCATCCGGTTTCAGACCTCTGGTGGAGATCACGCCATCCTGTTCCATTTGCTCAAACATTTTCACATAATCATCGGTGGGAGTCTTGAAGTGAACATTCAGCGGAGTGCGTTCCGGCACAATGTCTTGATTGCTGTAACTGTCCTTTTCTCGCTCATTGTGTTCCTGTATTTTTGCCACATCGTCCGGTGTCGGTAAGTCCTGATTCCGGCTACGGTGCGGTCTATTCCATCATTTCTTGCCATAGATTTTTTGTCCTTTCCTTAAAATTTGCAGACAGCGGGGAGCTGCGGAGAGGCACTTTTTCAAAGTGTAATAACCCACTATAACACTTTCATCCATACTGGCTGCAAAGTGCCGTGGGCTCTCCGAGGGCTCTCCCGAGGGGGAGTGCGGTTGCTGCGGCAACCTCTGCTGACCAATGCGAAAATGTCTGCAACTTTTCCCATGGTCAGCCCGTCTGCATGAAGCTGTTCCGGTGAACTTCTCTTTGCAGACGGCGGCAGCGAAAAGCGTATCTTTCACTGCCATCCATAGACAGCACTGCGGTGTGCCTATGGGGACGGGAACTACGAGGGGATGTTGCCGGGGCATCACTTCTCCCGTCTTTGCTGCCATACGATGTCGTATCCCAGCACATCGGCAAGCTCCAATACTTCCTTGTATCGGATGCTTTCCCGCTGTAATTTTGCGGACAGGTTGGAAACGCTGTCGCTCCAACCGTACTCGTCCGAGAGCAGGTCAACTACTTCCTGCATAGTCATTCCGGCACGGATGATCTGTGCCTTGATTTCGTTGCGTACATTCATATTGTAAATTCCTCCATATTTTTGATTTACAATTCGGTGCAAAGGCTACTCCCCAAAGCGGAGCAGATGCACCGAACAGTGAAAAATCTGCTTTCTCCAAAATCGCTTTCATTTTGTGAGTGCGATACTCTGTCCATACAGGCATATATCCCACTTTGCTGTTCCGTGGGATTTTGTCTGAAACAGTGAAAACACCCATTGTTTCGTAAACTGGGTGCATGGTTTGGAGAAGCACGATTTGGTGAAATGGTTTCGTCCTGCGGTCAAGAACTTTGCTGTTTCCATTACCATTGATTTTCAATGCCCGAAAACAGGTCAGTTCTGACAGCTGATTATTCCTATAAAAAAGGAAAACAGGTAAAACGCTGTGTACATACATACAGAAAACGAAAGACAGGAATCAGTCCTGCCATTCCTCCGGTACGTACGTACATGGCGAAACGTCGTAAAACCCGTTTATATTAGGTCGTGCCACAGCTTCCACACCCATAAATCCCCATACCCGCCGTCCGGCTGAGTTGGTGATGTTGTTGCAATGCTCCAAATTAAATTTCTTTGCATTAGCAACCATGGCATCGCTGAAGCTGCGGGATTTCAGAGGGGCAAGGGAGTTTTCCTCACACCACAGGCGATAGATAGCGTAAAAGTCCTTGGAACTGATGGACGCATCCGCCTTGCGCCGGATATATCCCTCGGAATCCATGAAGTCAAAAATGTTGTTATTGTCACGCTTGACCGCTTCCCGGTTTTCACGGATGCGGTCGCTCTCCGTAAACTTAAAGTTGTTGGCAACAAGCCGCTGCAAGCCTTCAAATGCCCAGAGGAAAATCCCCTCGGCTTCGGCTTTCATCTTCTCTGCAAGATCGGGATCGTCGGCTCTGTCCACGGGCTTTTCCTTGGTAGTCAGCACAAGCTGTCTACGGTAAAAACCATCGCTACGGTCATACAGGGCTTGCAGATCGCCATTGCTGAATGCCATCAACCGGGCGAACATCCAGCCCTGATAGCTCTGTTTACCTTTGCGTTCCAAATCCATCTTGCCCTGTGCGGTTACAATGGATTTTACATAGTTGGTCTGGCGCAGAACTTCCATCCGCATATCATCATCCACGCACAGCAGGATGTGTTCCAGATCGGCACGGGCGAAGCGGTTTTCGGAAATTTTACCGATACTGCCGTCTTTCATATTCGTGCCGAATATGGTGGACAGCACTGCACCGATTTGAGATTTGCCCTCGCCGCCGTTGCCCTTAATCACCATCATGCGCTGCCCCTTGTTGGAGGGAATCAGGCAGTAGCCGATAAACTCCTGCAAGGTGGGAATATCTTCTTCATAGAGCAAACCGTCCAAAAAGTTCAGCCACAGAGCAGGTGCAGCAGCGTTTGGATTGTAGGAAACAGGCAAGCGGCTCTGTACGATTTCCTTTTTCCCCTCGATAAATCTTCCATCCAGCATGAGCGTTCCGTTGGCAACATGGATGCGGTCAGGCTGGGGAGGAAGATCCTCAACCATGGCTTCCAGTTTCAGCAATTCCATGATGTTTTTGATCTTCTGCGGTACGCTGCTGATGGTGTAGCTTTTCAGCTTTTCGTAGACCTCGCCCCGCAGGACAATATCATCCGTTACCCGTCCATTGGGCGTAAAGAAAGCCCTGTTTGCAAAGATGATTCTGCTCTCTTGCAGAAATTCTTCACAAAACAGAGCTTCATTGATATTCTGCCCATCAAACCAGACAGGCAAATTCATATCAGGCGTTTTCCGGTTCTTCGCATGGTGTGCCACCTCCTTTTTCTTTCGTGCAGTGTACTCTTTCAGAAAGTCGATATACCCGTCCTTCATCAGTTTGTCCACAACAGCTACACGCTGTTCCAATTCGCCCACGGTCAGCACATCTGCCATATATTCGATATGGCAGTGCATCTGGCAGGCTTCCACAAAACGGTCATCATAAGGCTCGTCCGGTGTCTTTGGTGCATAGCGCACTTTCCAATCCTCCAACAGATGCAGATAATCCGTCAGCACCCGGAAACACAGCATTTCATCCTCCCGGAACTGACGGATATAGGGACGCTTTGGCTTGACCATAGCTGCGGCAGTGGGCGGTTTCGGGTCAAGCCCAAAGTCCGCAGCCAGCTTTTGCACTGCTTCATGGTTACTCAGATTGAACAGCTTTGCCACAAGGTCGATCACGTCTCCCTTGGCTCCGCAACCGAAGCAGAAGAATAATCTTCATTCAGCTTCAAGCTCGGATGCCGGTCATTGTGGAATGGGCAGCAAGTCATACCGCTGCGGTTGACTTTCAGCCATAGTGCTCGGCAGCTTGCTTCACGCTGATCGCCGCCTTGATGTTTTCATAGATTGTCATAGAAAAACCTCCGTTCATAATAGTCTGGAAAGCACGAAGCACCCGCCGTGATTGGCAGGTGCTTCGCCCTTTCTACTATGGTTATGACGGATTTGAAAAAAAGCAGGCTAAAAGCAGGACAACCTCATTTCAAAAAACAGGACAACTTATCTGATGATGTAGATTTCTTCACATTTGCATGGTATAATTAGAAAAGTGAAAAAACAGGACAGGAGGGCAAGCATGAATCAAGAACTGATGACATTGGATTTTTGGCAGGATACGGTCATATATGAGGGCAAAATATTTCCTATCGGTACTCTTGCCTGTGATGCGCTGAATGTTCCTGCGGATACCCTCGCAAGAATGAACGAGCAATGCGAGAAAATCAATCTACTGCTTGGAATGTTAAACGCCGGACAGGATGCTTCCGCACTCTTTCCTATGGCAAAGGAAGCTGTGCTGACAATGGTGGATATTCTCAGCGAAACGCCGCCGTTCTCCAATATGAATATTCCAAAACATAGAGAACGGATTGAAAAAGTCTTTACTGCGGACAATGCGCTGAAATATATGGAGTTTGCCATAAAAGCCGCAACTAATTCCTTGCAGTTTGAAGAAATCCCGAACTATGCCGATGCAATGATGCTCCAACGATATACTGCTGTATTCGGGCATCTGGCATACTCCCTTGGGGAATACCAAACCGCAATGCTTGATTTTGCGGAAAAATCAGACGGAAATGAAGCAGACCGTACCGCAGAGGGCTTCGCCAGAATGTTCGGCAGCTATTTCCCGCCGGAGTTCTCTATCACGGAGGGCAATGCCTGGATGTCTACCCTGAACAATTCCGTTCAGTATGTATCGGTCATCCGTCCCGGCGAAAAAGTTGCAAAGCTCGTCAAGCGAATCCATTATGTATCCTTTGTGGGGATGTTCCGGTCTGATCTCTTTGAGGGCTTGTGTGTCGGTCATGCACCGAAGAAATGTAAAATTTGCGGCAAATGGTTTCTGACAACCAACGCAAGGCACACCAAATACTGCGGCGGCTATGCGCCGGGGGACAAGCTACACCGCACCTGCCGACAGATCGGCAATCTGAAAGGCAGAGAACAACGGGAGCTTGCAGACGATCATCCTGTTATCCAGATATACGAAAAGCGGCTGAATACCATAAACCGCTATATCAAGCGTGGCAAACTGGATGAGGATTTAGCAGAGGTTATGAAGAAACTGGCGAAAGATAAGATGCTCCGGGCAAAAAGTAATGTCGCTTATGCCAAGGGAACTTATGAGAAAGAAATGGAACAGGTTGCTTTGAAGAAAGAAGCCCAAAAGTGCATTTGAATTTGTTAGGAGGAACAGTCAATGAAAATAGGATTTTTGTTTTTCTTGGTTTTCTGTATAATTGCAATTTTTGCGAGTAAGAAAAAAGAAATAAATTTGAAATTGGACGTTGAAAGGAGGTGCGCTATGCTGAATGATTTTACATGGAATATGACCGGATACATACCAAAATACGCTGTCAATCCGCACGGTGATGGTATCATTCCCTATATGGCAGAGCGCATCTTCCAACTGGAACCGGAGCCGCCAGCGGTGGGCAGTCTGAATGAATATATCCTGTCTGCCTTGCGGGAAAAGAATTTGATATATTTCTCGTTCTTCCTCCACCATTATGAGCCACAGCTCAATAAGCGCAGCAAAGGCTTTTGGGGTGTGGATGGCGGCGATCTGTACGATACAGACTGTTTTATAGATATAAAGCTCTCCTGCAGGGAACAAATGCTCCAAAAGCTGATGGACTATGATCCTGCCAAGGGTGCGGAGTATGCTACATACATTTTCCCGTTCATCCGGATGCTATGCTCCGCTTCCGCATGGGCGAAGAAAAATGGTCGGTATCCTCTCTGACCAATTATAAAATGGTGCGGTCAATGGCTTGGCTGTACCATAACACCAAGGATGCGATCAGCGAGTTTTCCAAAAAGTATAACTGTGACTTTGCCCTTGCGGAAGAATATCTGAGAGTTGTTCGAGGTATCCGCAATCAGCAACCATTCTATGTGACAGATGAGGACGGCGAGGAAACGGGCGAAGATGTTGCTCTTGATGATACTTGGAACTACTCCGACATCCTCTGGAACGGCATACAGGCAGAAAAGGTGCAGCGAGCTTTTGATAAGCTGAACTACCGGGAACAGACCTTGCTTGAAAAGCGGCTGGCAATCTGCATGACCTGCGGGCATGTCGGCTCATGGAAAGGCCGTCCCACCTTTGAGGAACTGGCTGTAATGTTTGAGGGCAGCACTGCCAGCGGTGCGGAGCGAGCCTACCGCAGAGCAGTGGACAAACTGACAGAATTGTTGGTTGCCGAGGGCGCAATCCATGCTGTCCGCTTGAAACAGAAATCCAAGACCAAACGAAAAAAGAAAATCGCCACCGCAATCTACGAATACCAAGCAGACTGCGACGGCGAATGGGGCCAGATTTCATTTGATTTTGAGAACGGCACATCAGAAATAGTCCGACTTGCCGATTGGGATACAATGAAAACAAACCGCTTTGCGAACAAGGCAATAGCCTACCTTCTAAGCTGCGAAAACGAGAAGTTGCCAAAGGAAACGATAGTAGCGTTTGAACTATAAAAGGAAATTGACGAGGAACGAGAATGAAAACAATCGCAATCATAGATGATGATATTCATATTGGAGATATGCTGAGAGAAGTGCTGGTGCAAGAGGGCTATTCTGTTCTTCGTGCATACTCCGGCACAGAAGCGTTATATCTTCTTTCACAAAACAAGCCCGATTTGGTGCTGCTGGATCTGATGTTGCCGGGATTGTCTGGCGAGGAAGTTCTGCCCCACATTGAGAACATTCCTGTTATCGTTCTCAGCGCAAAAGTAGATGTGCAAGACAAGGTAAATCTTCTGCTGGGCGGTGCGGCAGATTACATGACCAAGCCTTTTGATACAAAGGAGCTTCTTGCCCGTATCACTGTTCAGCTCCGCAAGGCAGAACAACATGGCGAAACCAAATCTCTTTCCGTTGGCGATTTGGTTTTGGATATGGTTTCCCTTTCTCTGACAGTACAGGAGCAGCCTGTGAAGCTGACCCGAACGGAGTATGCCATCTTAAAACTGCTGATGGAAAATCCCAAACAGGTAATTTCAAAGAGTGTCCTGCTTGACAGAATCAGTCTGGACACACCCGACTGCACCGAGCGTTCTTTGAAGCAGCACATCAGCAATCTTCGTAAAAAGATGCAGGATGTCAGCGGTGTAGACTATATCGAAACAGTCTGGGGAATTGGTTTCAAATTGGCAGAACAAAAAATCTTGACCAAATCTTGACGTTTTTCTTGACCACTTTCTTGACTTTTGTTTTGTAAACTTAGGTCAGCAAAGGAGGTAATACAATATGAACTATATTTTGCAAACAAACAGCCTGACAAAAAAGTATAAAAACTTTCAGGCATTGAATGGTCTTACTATGAATGTTCCCAAAGGTTCCATCTATGGCTTTGTGGGAAAGAACGGCGCTGGTAAGACAACCCTGATCCGCTTGATCTGCGGATTGCAGGAACCGACTTCCGGTAGCTTTTCTCTGTACGGCATCCGCAATGACAGCAAGGATATTATCAAATCCCGCCGTCGCATGGGTGCTGTGGTGGAAACACCGTCCATCTACATGGATATGACTGCGGAGGAAAATCTGAAGCACCAGTATCTCATTCTTGGTCTGCCATCATTTGATTGTATTCAGGAATTGTTGAAGCTGGTAGGTCTCGACAACACGGGAGAGAAAAAAGCGAAGAACTTCTCCCTCGGTATGAAGCAGCGTCTGGGCATCGCTATCGCATTAGCCGGTGATCCCGACTTTCTTGTTCTTGATGAGCCTGTAAATGGTCTCGACCCTCAGGGTATTGTGGAAATGCGAGAACTGATTTTGAAGTTGAACCGAGAAAAACAGATTACAGTTCTTATTTCCAGTCACATTCTGGATGAACTTTCCCGTCTGGCTACTCATTACGGTATCATTGATAATGGTCGCATGGTGAAGGAACTGAGTGCAGAAGAACTGGACACAGTTTGCCGCAAGTGTGTCCGCATGGAAGTGACCGATACTTCTACTCTGGCTCGTGTGCTGGATTCCATGAATCTGGAATATAAAATTATCTCCGCAACAACAGCCGATGTGTTCGCAAAGATCAATGTGACACAGCTGACCGTTGTACTGGCAAAGGAAAACTGCGAAGTGCTGTCTATGCAGGAAAAAGATGAAAGTTTGGAGAGTTATTACATCTCTCTGGTTGGAGGTGATAATAATGCGTAAACTTTTTCGAGCAGCCTTTTACCGTACAGAGAATAAAAAAATGATTCGAATAGAATTAGTGATTGCTGTATTGCTTTCCGCATTCATCATCCTCAACGGTTACTTCCAGACGAATTTGACTAATGCATACATCTATAAGCTGGTCGCCCGTTTTTTGGATATTCACCCTTGATGGACCATTTATCGCCGTATTTGCCGCATATTTGTGGGGAACAGACTATGAATATGGAACTCTGCGCAATAAACTAATCTGCGGACACACTCGTGAAGAAGTTTATTTTTCCAATCTTCTCCTGACCATATGTGCTGGACTGAGTACTGCACTAATCTGGTTGATAGTTAATGGGATGCTGGGTATTCCGCTACTGGGTACGGCAAGCCTGAACCTCTCTTTGGGAGAGATGGCATTTTATATTTTTTCAAGCCTTTTGATGGTCGTTGCACTCTCCAGCGTATGTTGTCTGTTGGCAAGTCTGGCGGAGAACAAAAACTCAGCGACACTTCTTTGTCTGGGAGCTGTAGCTGCAATGGTCATAATCGGGATGCTCCTTTATGATCGTTTTGCAGAACCAGAGTTATTGGATGGATGGATGTGGAGTGATACAGACCCAACTGTGCGATGGCATCCCCAAAATATCAAATTCATCGGTGGAACATTTCGTATCCTGCTGGAATTTCTTATCTGTCTGACACCTGGAGGACAAGGTGTAATTCTTTGCGAAGAAGGGGTGGAACACCTGATTTTTCTTCCATTGTGCTCTGCGTTTGTAATTTTTTCAACATCTCTTATAGGAAGTCGTTCCTTTAAGAAAAAGAACCTAAAGTAAGGAGGTAGAAAGATGTTCCCTTGGATTTTGTGTTGTATTTTGCTAATTGTTGTATTTTTTCTAATCACAAAGATTATTTTTATAGAAAAAAGTATTGATGAAATTCATACAGAATTCCAGGAACGTCTTTCCTCCGACACAAACACTCTGATTGATATTTCTTCCAGCGACCCTCATCTGAGAAAACTGGCTTCGGAGATTAATATCCAGCTTCGATTGCTCCGCAAGGAACGCCATCGTTACCAACAGGGCGATCTGGAACTGAAAGAAGCTATCACCAATATTTCCCATGACCTGAGAACTCCGCTTACGGCGATAAACGGTTATCTTGACCTATTGGAACGAGAGGAAAAAAGCGAAACGGTACACTGCTATCTTTCTCAAATCCAAAACAGAACAGATGTTTTAAAAAATCTAACCGAAGAACTATTCAGATATAGTGTGGTTACTTCTTTTCAGGAACTGAAACCAGAACGTATGGATGTTGTCCGGGCATTGGAGGAAAGTCTGCTGTCTTTCTATGCGGTCATGCAGGAAAAAGGCATCCAACCGGAAATCGAATTGCCGGAGGAACCGGTTTTCCGTGAACTGGATGCAGGTGCGGTCAACCGTATCTTTTCCAACATTATCAGCAATGCGCTGAAATACTCTGACGGCGATCTGTCCGTAGTCATGGATAAGAACGGCTGTGTTACATTCAGCAACACGGCGCACAATCTGAATTATGTGACGGTCGGCAGATTGTTTGACCGTTTCTATACAGTAGAAGCCAGTCGCAATTCAACCGGTTTGGGATTGTCCATCGCCAAGCTGCTGATTGAGCGTATGGGCGGAAGTATTGGAGCAATCTACAACAATGACAAACTGCAAATCAAGATAATCTTTGCAAAATGAAATAAAAAAGAGTTTATATGAACGGAGGTGTTTTGATTATGAAGAAATACTTGAAGGAGATACTAATACTCTTAATTCAATTATTTATGTTTTATGTATTTCCATTATTTGCAGGACCAACAGACGTTATGGGAATGATAGTTTTGCTTATTTTAGCAACATTATTGCTTTCAATTCTAATTGGCAGCATTTCAAATCTGAAAGTAAAGTACTTGTATCCAATAATCATAGCAATTACATTTGTGCCATCTGTGTTTATATACTATAACGAGACAGCATTGATACATTCGCTTTGGTATTTGGCAGTATCATCCTTTGGTTTGATAATCGGCATGGTCATTCATAAATTGATTCTTAAAAAGTAGAAAGAGCAAAACTTTCAAAGGCTACCCAGTCAAAAAGATTGGATAGCCTTTATTTATGTTTTCTAAAATTAAAGTTGAATATCTGCCTTAGCCAATAACTATGGGCTTAGAGGTTTAGTGAGCCAGGCAAATCGCTCCAATCGCCGTATCCACAGATTTATACTCTGTAACAGTTTTTCAAATAGGTTTTGGAATCTCCGTTCAATATCAAATCAGCATATCCAATCGGGTCATTGTAAATCAGATAATCCAGTTCCGACCTCTGATACATATTGTCGGCAACCTCGTTCTCAACCGCAATCGTATCAATCGCAATCATACTACCATCAAAGAATTTCAGTTCCACACAAGCGGTATCCATGTTAAACTTACAAGAAATCAATCTATCCATAAGAAACCTCCATTTTACGCAATGTCATTAACTTAAAAGCAGAAGATATTTATTCCGAAATGGATTAGATATCTTCTGCTTTTTTTGATATGCTTATATTGTAAAAAGAAGCCATGAACCTGCTCAAAAAAGGATGTGATTATGCATGAAGCATCCTCAGAAACGTATATTCATGGATATAGAAAAAATGACTTCTGATGAATTTAAGGCATTTTGCCGATCAGGTAATAAAAATTATTTTACCAGAATTCGAAAAATGCCTCTTCAGGATCTTCTTTTCACGATGATAAACAGAAAGGGGTTGACGTTGGCATTGGAACTGAGAAATTATATGAAACTTGCTCATCCTGGTGTGTCTATTTCAAAACCAGGATATCTGAAACAGCGTATGAAACTTAATCCAGATGCTTTTTTAGAATTATATAAATATCATAACCGTAACTTTTATGCAGATTCCACCTTTTCAACTTACAAAGATCATTTAATATTAGCCGCTGACGGCTCAGATATTAATATTCCTACCACTGCTGAAACACTGAAACTATATGGTTCTGCAAGCCGGAAAAACACAAAGCCCCAAGCTCAAATAGGATTAGGCTGTATTTATGATGTAATGAATCGTATGATACTGGAAAGTGACTGTAATAAGGTGAAATTTAATGAAATGCGCCTGGCCGAAAAACAGATGGAGCGAATACCGGAAACAATAGGCAGCATTCCCTATGTTATTATCATGGACAGAGGCTATCCTTCTACGCCAGCGTTTATACATATGATGGATAAGGATATTAAATTTATCGTACGTTTAAAAAGCAGTGATTACAAAAAAGAGCAAAACAGTTTAATAGAAAAGGATCAGCTAGTTAAAATAAAACTTGATAAGTCAAGAATCAGACATTACGAGGGAACGCCAGATGGAGAACGTATGAAAGAATTAGGTGAAATTTCATTGCGTATGGTAAAAATCCTATTAGAAAACGGAAGTTAGAAGTTTTGGCTACAAATCTTTCACAAACTGAATTTCATACAGAAGAAATAAAAGAATTATATCATATGAGGTGGGGGATAGAGACTGCGTATGAAACGCTAAAGAGTCGGTTACAGTTAGAGA
>ENA-OQCX01000447-OQCX01000447.1-human-gut-metagenome-genome-assembly--contig:-NODE-447-length-21418-cov-8.433798_pt1 | contig 21418 bp, 33 predicted proteins | sample MGYA00242762_ERZ504587 | MGnify/ENA primary metagenome ERZ504587 (study PRJEB26092, sample SAMD00036337) | human gut metagenome | host: Homo sapiens | study: EMG produced TPA metagenomics assembly of... | reverse complement strand
GGCAGCGGGCAGCTTGTAGCCCAGTTCCTCCTCCACGCTGGCAATCAGCTCATCGGAAGGCGGATCACTGACATATTCTTTCAGTGCATACCAATTATCATCCCAGAAGTTGGTGAGGTCGAAGCCCTCAAATGGGGTATCACCGGGCACGAATTTGGCCTTCTTCTTCCGGCTGCGCTGGCGTTTCCGGATCTCCGCCTTACACTCCCGAATTACCGCCGGAGCATTTTCATCCTCCGGGTCCAACTCTGCCCACCGCTGGGCGTAGGGAATGGCCTTTTCCTCCTGGCCGTAGAGATACTGATAGCCATAGGCCATCCGCATATTCCACTCCGCCTTGTCCTGGCCTTCCTCCCGGACGGACTCCAGCACCTCAATGGCCCTCAGAAGGGCTTTGTCTCCCTTGGATTTCAAAGTACCTTCGTCATGGTCCCCGATGATGGCGTAGTTCTCCAGTGCACGGGCCAGGGCGTAGGCGGTGCGGTAGTTCCTCCAGTTCTCCGGGATGGCATTCAGTGCCTGGATACAGCGGGTGTACTCGTCTTCGTCGTTCCACTGCTCCAGCTGAGCGAAGAATGCTTCGGCGTTCTGTTGGGTGTAAGGAATATAGTCCATGCCCGTCAGCGTTTCGTCCAACTCGTCATCCTGATTCTCAGTTTCTGTCCCATCATCTTGTTGCTTTAGGGGTACAGAACCGGCTTCACGGCGGAAGGTGTGGAAGATGGCCCATGGGATGTCCGTGCCTTCAAAGAACTCTTTCGCCATGTTCAGCGCCTCTTGGATGTCCCAGGCGATGAAGTCCACATAGCCACAGTAGAGGCCGGTAGCCCCGCCGGTGAGAGTGAGCACTTCCGAACCATCCCCGCCGGTGAGCACTTCCTCCAGTTTGTCCCGGAAGTCGAAATTTTCTGACTGCCTTCCTCCTCCCGCAGGGTATCCAGGGGATAGCAGAAGAAGCCCGCCACCGCGCCGTCGGCATGGAGATCGTCCATAAAATCATTGTCGGCATTCAGATAGCCGTTGATGAGCGGCACACAGCAGGTGGAACCGGCCATTACATCCAGCCGCCAATCGGCGTCCGGGTCCTGTTTGGGTTCCATTTTGTAACCAAGGTAGCTCTCCAGATAGGCTTCCGGGTCGGTGGAGAGCTCCAGGCCCTGCTCCCGCAGTTTGTCGGGCAGCTGGGACAGGAGGAAGGACGGCTCTGCCTTGGGTTCCTCCAGCACATCAAAGCTGTCTATGTATCTCATGTGGGAGATCTCGCCCAGCACTTGGTCGGTGAAGGTGGTGAGCATCCACCAGGCCCGGCCTTCCTCATCCCGGAGCATAGGCAGCAGCTTTTCACAGTAGGCGGAGATGGCGAAGCTGTTTTCACCCTGCTCCTCCAGCCAGATCTGCACATCATCCCGGAGATGTCCCAGCCATTCTCAGTACGGCAGACCGATGTTCTGGAGGGGCTGACGGCCCACAAGGATGTTCCAGTGCTCCAGCACCTCCTTGGGGGCGTGCTTCTGGAAGTAGACCAGCTCAAACAGCTTGACCTTGTCGCCTCCGGGGTGAGGATCAACTCATGCTTTTCGCCATTGAAGCCCATCTCGAAGGAGATTTCGTCAAACGCCTGGTTCAAAGCCCCTTCCATTTGGGCCACGAGTTCGGCACCGCGGGTGTGATCTTTGTCCTCATCCATCATCTGGCGCAATTCTGCTTCCATCTCGGCAAAGGTTTCCCACCAGTTCTCTGTCCGTTCCCGGAAGCACTCCCAGAACTGCGGCAGAGAAATACCCTTTTTGCACGAGTCAATTAGTTCCTCCATGTCCTGTCGGGTGTTGAGCTTAGGATCATCACCGGGATGCAGTTCCAGAGCTTTTTCAAAATGCCGCAGAGCGCGGCCCTCCTGATCCAGATAATAATAGGCATACCCCATACGGAAATTCCAGGAATAAGTATCTCCCAGTTCCTCCTCATGGGACTGCATCAGTTCCAGTGCCTGGTGAAGCAGCTTCCTTCCCTCCGGCTCGCTGGAGTCCGCCAGATTGTTGTAGGCGCGGGCCAGCTCCATATCCATTTCCGGGGTACGCTCCTCGGCAGAGATTGCCTCCAGTGCGTCAACGATTTTCTGGTGTTTGTCCTCCTCATGCCACTTCTGGCACTGCTTCAAAATATCCATATCAGGGTCCTCCTCGTCCTCATCTGGTTTCCAGTCTTTGATCTGCTGGAACACGCCATTTTCATCCCGCTCAAAGGCGCAGGGAGCGGGGGTGTTCAGCAAAGGGATGATGTCGGGATCGTCATTGCAGATCGTGTTCAGCTTGTAGATCCCGGCGTTGTTAGGGTCGTCCATGTACTCGTCGCTCTCATCACCGGCGGTAAAGCGCCAGCCGCTGTCCCAGCCGCCGTCCGGCTCCTCCCTGTAGCAGTAGCCCACCTTGCGGCCCTCTACTGTGATGCGGTTGGTGGCGATGCAGCCATCGGCACCCTTCCAGTCAGGGAGCAGAGATTTCACATCCTCCGCTTTCACATGGTAGTCCCGGTTGCGGCCAGCGGCCTCGTACAGTTCCTTCCGCAGCGCCTCCACATCCCGAGCCATCTCCTGGATCTCCTCGTTGTCCATCATCTCACTGAGGTCATATTCCAGCGGATTCTGGGCAAAATCCGCCAGTGCCTTGTTCATGGCGTCATGCTCCTCTGGCGTGACGGTGATGCGGATGCGGCGGGCAGGGGTGTTGTACTCGTCCAGATCCTGAAGGTTTACACTGCCGCTGACGCTGCACTCCAGCAGGATGGCGGCCAGATCAGTGACCACATCAATGGCGAAGTGGAAGTCCATCTCCACGCCATCGGAGTGTGTAAACTCCAGATACTCCACGGTCTGGCGGAAGTCCCAGTTTTGTTTGTCCAGCCCAATCTTGGCAAATATCTCGCTGAGGGGGATCTCCTCTTTCTTCTGGTCTTCCAAAAATGCCACAAGGTTCAGACTGTCATCGGAACCGCCAATAAAGTTGCCCCAGTATTTTTTGATATACATTTGTCGTGCCTCCTGTTCTGAATCCAGTCGATCAATGAGCTGATTCAAGTGTTCCAACCACGCAGGAGCGATCTCACCGCTGTCCTCGTTCTTCCAAAGATCCACAATCTCACGGATGCCGTCCTCGTCCGGCACCTCGTTTTTGATGTCGGTGAGCTGCCGCAGCAGGAAAGCAAGGGCTTCTTTGGATGCTGTGAAACCGGTGACTTTATCCCATATAGCTTCTTCATGATCGTAGTCCAGTTTGCTGTTATCCTTCCATTGGAAATACAGCTCCGCCAGAGCCATCGCAGTATTGTCAAAGAGGAAGTCGATTTGTGAGAAGTCAGATCCCAGCATGACTTCCTCTTTCATCAGTTCGATCATCTCGCCCAGATCCATTACCGGATGCTCCGGTACATATTCATTTTTGAGGATGTCCAGTACATCCAACCCTTCGTCACGCTCTAATGCTTTTATGCCCCATGCTCCCATGTCGGCACCTCTCTTTCTTTATTTCGTATCAAGCTTCTATTGTCAATCATAGTTCTCCAACCGAATGATAGGCCGATAAAAGTCATAATCTCCGTTTAGTTCATTGTCCTCCTGCACTTCTGGCTTACAGTGGGGCGAACAGGGCAGGAAACCGAGAAATGGACCCAGCCCTCCGCAGATATTGCATCCGCCATCGCCGCCGCAGGTGGTAAGCCTATCAGCCTGCACCACTTCCCGCATATAGGGATCGTAGGCGATGGACAGGCCGAAGAAGTTGGGTTCCTCCATGTCATAGGCCGGTTCTCATCCTCATCCATGTTCTCAAACCAGTGCAGACGCATGGAGTAGTCTAACCCATCTCCCCATGGAAACAGGGTCCGACACCCGCCGCCACACAGGTAGGCCCACTCGTCCGCCGTGGGCAGGGAGAAGCCCCTGTTTTCCAGCATGGCAAGAAGCGCATCGTAGTCTGTGTGGTTATAGATACAGATCTGAAAGCCCTTTTCCGTCCGCTCAATGCGGGCCGACTGATGCAAGGTAAGACTGCTGCTGTCACTCCAGCAAAATCACGGAATTCCTTCAGCCAGTCAGGGTGGACAGTCAGTCTGGGATCATCCATTTTGACTGGCTCCCAGTTAATTTCCTCCAGCTCCCGGCCCACCAGCATGGGTCCAATGGCCGCCTGCCGAACAGGAGCCATGCTTTCCCGAATCATCTCCTCCGGGTCCCGCTCCATTTCCCATTCTCGGAACAGATACTCCAATTCCTCCCGGCTCTCCTGATTCAGTCCCACGGCAAACTGCTCCCAGCCCAGGGTGACGGTATCGCCGGGGACAAAGACGAACTCCCGGCCATCTTTCTCGAAGATGCCGGTGGTGTAGCTCTGGCCCCAACGGTCAAAGGTATGTAGACCGAGAAAGGTCATATCATAACGATCAGCCAAGCTTTCCATCAGCGTTTGCTTCTCGGTTGTATCCATTTGATTGAATTGGGGACGGGACAGTTTTTCGTTCATGGCAAGTCCTCCTTCGATTCGTTTTGCGTGTTCCAGCAGATAGCTCCGACCATCCTGCTTGGCCCGTTCCAAGTATTGTGGAAGCAGGTCGGAATGGATGGCGTCCAGTGAGACCAGAACGGCGATCCGCTGGTATTCCGGAAGTTCAGGAGAGTAACAGTTGCGCTCCCAGAACAGCGGAGCGAACTGCTCCACACAGTCAGGACGCAGAGCGGGCATCGCCAAAAGTGCCCGCCGGCTTACATATTCATTGGGGTCCTTTGCGAAGTCCAGGATCATGTCTTTGACTTCCTGGCTGCACGGACATTCTGACAGATATGCGGCAAACTGCCACTTGGCCTCACTCTCATTGGAGGCTGCGGCCCTGCGGCAGAGGCGCTCGAACCATTGGGGATGGGAAGTGGTCTCCTGTATAAACCCCTCCGCTTCGTTGTCCCTGGCGATCAGATAGACCATCTCATCCAGTAGGACGCTGTCTGCTGTTTCTGCATCCATTTGGGTCAACACATGGCAAAAGGCATCAAATATATCATTCCACGCAGGGTAATCGACCTCCCATGCACCGCCGATCTCCTCGGTGGTTTTTCCGGGATAAGTGATTTCCTGCCACTGATGAAATTTTCCTACCTGCTCCAGCAGGCACTCCCTGATGTCCTTTGCCATACGCTTACCTCACAATTCTTTGCACAGGTTTCCCAGTTCCAATGCCTGTTCCACAAGGCCCAGGAGCAGGCTGGAAAAATTCTCGGCAATCTCCTCCAGATCGGCATAGTCACGGTTATAGCCCCGGACTCTGCCGCTCTCCAAGTCGATAAATACGATACTCCCGTCACCCAAGCCTCCGATTGGAAAGGTGGGGCCGTGGTCATATTCGCTCATGTAATCCTCATAAGCCTCTTGAAAAATCGGGTAGGCTTCTTCCAACTCTTTCAGTGTGAAGATCCACGGCTCCGCCAAATAGCAGCCGCCGAAGTTCAAAAGCAGCCAGCGGTACTCTGCTGGGATGGGAGTATACCTGCTTTCAAATCGTTTCACAGCATCCTCCGGTTCTGGGCGGGTACCCTTTGTGAAGGCACTTGCTTCATAAGCGGCCTTGATTTTGTCACGGTATCCCTCCAATTTTCTTACCTGCATCATGTTCACCTCTGATTTCTCCCGTTCGGCAGTCCGCGATTTCTTTTCTACAAAGCGAACTGCCTCTGTCAACAGCGCGGGAAGCTGATTTCCGTCTGCCGTTTCATACCGCTTGACTGGATGCGTCCAATCAAAATTATGAATGATAGAAATGATGTATCTGTCCTGATACCAGCCCATATCCAACAAAAATCCGTTTGGATATTCCACTTGCAGCATATCTTCTTTTTGTGTGTCATCCAAAAAGGTGACTGTTCCAGTGCCAAAATCCACCTTGCGCCACGCTTGAACCATCGTTTGTCCTCCTACAGCCGATCCAGATTCTCTTGCAAATCGCCCTGCATCAAGTGCTGGGCAATGGCTTGGTTCAGTGCCTTATATGAGTGATAGGCTGCCTGCTCTACATCGTGCAGGCACTCCTCCATCAGTGCCTCCGGAGAAATGCCTTCCCGTTTGCCATAAAGATGGCCGAAGGCATAGCACACGGACTTGAGAAAGCCGAAAATGTAGTCGTGATTTCCACGCATACTGGGCAGGTCATTGAACGAGCCATGCCGCCATAAGCCGAAGGTGGTGGGCGACCTCCCGCCGCTGGGTCCAGTCCTCAATATCCCGTTCCAGCCAGTCAATCCAGTTTTGGAACTCTGGATGGTCTGCCAGAAGGATGGAGCGCAGACAGGTCAGAGCTTCGGTATAAATATCTGTCTGTTTCATCCAATTTCTCCCGTCCCCTTTAATTCTTCATTATAGGCGTGGCTCTCCCAGATGGCCTCAAATTCCGCCTGCTCTATGATGCAGGCGTGGAATTCCTCGCCCCAGACATGGGCGTTCAACTCCTCCACAGTGGGGATCGGCGTAATCTCGATGGCACCGTCGTAAAGGTCAGGGTTGTTGTGGGTGCGGCCATCTGCAAAAATGTCGATGGAGCGATGGGCCAGCCGCTCATTTTCGGTATCCACTTCATAGAGGATGACCGCTGGTTCACCCTCCGGTGCGCCCTCCCAAAAGAGCTTGATGTACTCGATCTTGCCAAGATAAGTCCGCATCGCTTTTTCATCGGCACAGGCTACTCGGATCATTTTTGCCAGCAGCATCAGGTCATCGATGTATTGGGAGTACACGCAGAACACATCTTCGTCGGAGTCGAAGTGAAACAGATCCACGCCGCTGTTGTTTTCCTCGAACTCCTGGATCACGCCCCGGACAAGCCGCTCCCAATCCTCGCTGCTGCCGATCAGTCCCAGCCGTCGGAATTCCTCTGTCCGGAATCCGTCACTGATTTTCAGCAGAAGGGAGATCGCATAGGGGTGGTGGGGAATGAGAAAGAATGGCGCGATCTGCTCCGGCTTCGCCCAAATTTTGAAGGGCGGGCGCGGGTCAGGTATCCAGGGCAAGATTTCCCATTCGTCCTCCGGTCGGTTTCCGTATTGGCAAAGGTCTTTCATAGTGTTCTCCTCATTCGATGTCGTTTCGTTCTTCTTTTACATCCAGTGGAGCACCGTCCAGAGATGTGATCTGTGACAGTTCTGTTTCAGTCAGATTCTTCAGGAAAATGCAGTATTCGTCCGGGTGGCCTCCCACAAATTCCATTTTAGGCATTCCGATCTGCTGTGGGTCGGTGATCCACAGGCAAGGCTCTCCTGTTGCCCAAAACCGAGTCAGAGTAAGAATTTGGCCGTTGTAAATCACTTTCTGTTCCATCTTCATTTCTCCTGCATTTGCCTCAGTAGCTTCACGATCCGCTCCCGGTTCTTTGCGGTTTTCATAAAGGTGGGGAGATGGTCGGCCTGGGTCATTTTCGCTCTTCCCGGCGGCTTTTCCCGCAGGTCGGCGCTGAGATAGCCGATCAGATAGGCAAGATGTTCTCGGTTGAGTGCCCATACAGGTTTTCCCTGAAATGAAGTCAAAAACCATAGTTCCAACCCGAAATAAGGTTCTCGTCCATCCCTGATTTCGCCAATATATGAAAACGCCTCCGCTGTTTTATGGACTTCTCCCGGCATGGTTGTCCCACAATAGGGGCAGGCCACATGGAGAACGGAAAAGTGCTGCCTTTCCTCATCTTCAATATCCACCCGGTAGTACCTGCCGCAGTTTTTGCACTGGTTATGGACATCGTAGCGGTAGATCGTCCGATCACGGGCACCTGATGGCCGCAGCTCAGGCAGCGGAAATAGGCATTATCCTCATCCGCGGTCACCACGCCCGTGCCATGACACTTGGGGCATTTCACCTGAATGCCGGAGGTGAGGGCGTCGTATGCACTGTATGTAAAGTAGGTTCATCAACAATTCGGCTCATACGCCCACACGCTCCTTTCAAGAAATTGCTTTCACAGCCGAAATCGGAATGGTTTCAAATCCTTTGCTTTGATTGTCAGATCCGCAACGATCTTTTGCAGGAATTTTACCTGTTCCAGATACTCCGCAGGCGCGTGGATCTGCTCCAGATAGCCTATATAGCGGATGATCTGATCCAGTGCCCGTTTCCTGTATTTTGCGATTTCCCCCAAATGGGAATAACTGCGGCCTGCCACATAGCTTGGAACATCTATGTTCCGAATGGTTTCTATATCAAGCGACCCGTGCTCCTCTTTCTCAGATTGAATGGTGGACAGCATATCTTCCGCAGAAAAACGGATGCCGCGCTCGCAGAGAAACCGCAGTTCATCAAACAGGTGGTTCGCCACAAAGTGTTCAGCCAAGGGCTCAAAAATTACATCATCCTGATACCCAGCCTCCGTGGGCGCAGGAGATCAGTTCACGGTAACGCTTTTCTGTGATCCACTGGCGCAGTATCTCTTTGATCCCGCGCATCCATGCGTCCAGCCGGGCCTTTGTTTCTTCGGGGCTATCGTTGGCTGTCCCATAGCAGGGCAGACCATTGTCTTTCAGCCACTTGGTTACTTCTTTGCTGAATTTTGTGTAGCTCAATGTGACACCCCTTTCAAAAATCCCTCAACTGCTCAAACTTCTCCATCAGGGCATCCTTCTGGAGCGTGCCATCCGGCAGGGCATCCAGGATACCCCGCAGAGCCATGTAAATTTCATCCCGCTCCTCGGTTTCGATAAAGCCCATCTTGTTGAAAGTCTGGGTGTAGGCTGTCACCGCATCCATCGCCTGGGCCTGGGCGTCCTCGCCCGGTTCAGTGGCCAGCTTCATCAGCAGGGAGCGAGTCTTGCGGTATTGGTTGGCTGCTTTTTTTGCAGCGGCGGCAGGGATATGCTCCGCGCCGTCCCAGCCCGGAAGGGGTTGTCCAGGTTTTGCGCCAGCCACTCCGGTTTCCGGGGCTTGGTGATCCGCAGATCCATTCCCGGCTTGCTTTTCCAGAGCTGCTTTGCCGCTTTTGCCGCATCTTCCGGCAGGCTGGTCATCCAGAACCAGCGAAGCTCCGGCATCTGCTCCGGGGTGGGGATGTCGTCCGCCCCGAAGCCGAACAGATCAAAGGTGGAGAGGTTCGTCAGTTCCCGGAACGCTCCCACAGCGGAGAAGTTTTGCAGGTTTCCCGGCGCGCCCCAGAGCCGCAGCTCCTTCAGATGGGGATGGACAGCAGCCAGCCCGGTCAGATCAAAGTCCTTCAGCTCGATGCCATGCAGCCCCCGTAAGTTCGGCAGTTCCGTGTGCGGGCAGTATTCCCCGATAAATTGGAGGTCAAGCCGCTGCCATCTTCGGGGGCATGGATGGTACAGGCGTCCAGCCCCTTGTTCTGGAACAGGAGCTGCTCCGTTCCCTCACACAGCCATAGCTCCTCCAGCCCGGTCATGTCCAGCATCAGCTTTCTGATGCTGGTGCCCCGCAGATCAAGTGTCCTCTGACCGTGGTTCAGCAGGGTCAGCTCACTGATAAAGGGATTCCCCCTCAGAAATTCCAGCAGATCCGGGTGCCACCGCTGGCAGATGAGTTCGGAGAGGCAGCAGAGCCTTTAGTTCCAGTGCCGAATCGAATGGTGCGTACTGGTCCATCACCCGATGGCTGCTGACCTTCACCGGGATACCGCCGATCTCCGTTTTCTCTTCGCTCTCCATGGCCTCCTTGAAGGCCCGCCGCCGTTCCTCCGGAATGGCCTGCCACCGGATCTGGAGGTACACATCATAGCCGTCACTCCAGCCTCCATAGGAGCGGCAGGCTGGTCGGTGAAGGGCGGCAGTGTGCCAACCAGCGTGTACTGGGGCAGGACCTCCAACGGCACCCGCAGCAGGTGGAGGTCGCGGGACCAGTACATGAAGTCCTTGTAGAGCGGGCGGAGATGGGGCAGTTCCTCCGCAGTCAGAGGGGCGTCGCCCACCCAATCCAGAGAGAGGACCACCGCCCAAGATTCTTTGCTCACCGTGTCCGGCGGCGCAATATAGGCCACCTGGCAGGCGGTGTAGCGTTTCAGATATTGGTTATAGACTGTATAGACCTCTCCGGCGTTGGCTTTCATGGCGCTCTCCTTTGTTCTGTCACATTTTTAATCCTGCTCTCGATAACTGGCTTCAATGTCGATGAAGCGCACATACACGGCGCAGACTTCGCCCTTTGCGTCATAGCCGAAGTAGACGGGATAGTAACCGTCACCCCAGCCAGAGGAGAAGATGGGCAGGTTGCAGTCCGTGTCCGGCACGGTCCAGTTGAGCCAGTCGCCGCAGTCCCCCTGATATTTGGGGTGGGCTTGGGCGTTTTCCTCCAGTAAGTCGCAGAACAGGTCGTTGTAGGGTCGATGTCCGGGTCCTCCTCCAGCCGCTTGGCCCAGTATGTTTTGAAAGCCGCCTGGGTCTGGATGTCTGCAATACACCCCATTCCGGCATCTACGCCGAAACCGAAGTAGTCATCATCTCCCAGTGCCGCGTCCAGATTCTCGTTGCCCACCATGCCCAGCTCATAGCGGACAGGCTTTTCCCGGCTGACCTCCACCTTGACGCAGGCGTAGCGGTCGCCGTATTGTTCGCTGGGCACCACGCAGATTTTCACGGGATAAGTTCCGGCGGGGATCGTTTGAAGGAAGGGCAGAGTGTCCTCCAGCTCCACCAGCGGATCACAGGCGAAGATTTGCCCGGTGGGGAAATGGACGGTGCCGATGTCCAGCACATCCACCGCCATATTCCCAATCACTTTTTCTGTAAAATGGGCCTCCAAGTCAACTTTGCAGGTCAGTTTATCCTTGATGGATTCGTATTTGTTCAGCCATTCGGTCGTAGGCATATCAGTTTCCTCCTGTTGATTCAGTTTCTTGATGTACACACTCTCCGAGCCGTCCCAATAGCAGTTCACACACCGGCCATCCTGAAAATGATGGTCACAATTCGGGTAGCCATAGAGAATATGGGCACATTCCGGCACAGCCCCATCATCTGTGAGGAGCCTTTGAAAAACAGGCTGCCGCACTCATCACAAAGGGCCAGTTCTTTTTCTGCCATAGGGCTCACCAGTCCCGTTCCCGGATGGCCTCCTCAGTGTCAATGGGGATGCCAAACCACTCCAGAATGTAGGCCACGGTTGCCGCAATACATTCCCGCGCCACCGTTTCGATCTCGCTGTCGTTCTCGTCAAATTCCTCCTGAAGATCGTTGATGCCGCAGACCGCCTCGTCCAGCGTTTCCTGCACCGCATCGGTGTCGGTTTCGCCGCTCTCCAACAGGTCGATGACCTTCTGAAGCTCGTCCTTTACCTTGTTCACCAGAAAAGCAGGATAGTAATCGTCCTGATACATTTCGTCCAGCAGTTTGTAATTCGGGTCAAATGCTTTCATCGTGATTTCTCCTTTCTCATTCAAACATCAAACCGTATGATTCAGTCAGGCTTCCATCGTCCTCGTGAAATATACACTGGTACACAGGCTCACGCTGGGTTGCTTTGCGGAACCGCTCCAGAACCGGAGCCAGCGGCTCACCAGTAGGGATACCGAGGGCATCAGACACCCGTTGCAAACTGTCCATATCCATATCTTCCAAGTTACAGTTGCGCTGCCTCTGCCCATACTCCTCCAGTGTTTTGGAATCTACATACTGCTTTGTGTCACAGCAGTCGTGCCAGCAGATACAGCTCACAAGCAGGGAAAAAAGGTCATCCATGCTCTCGGCCAGACGGCCTGCCTCCCCTTCGCTGCTGTAATAGCCGATGGAGCCATCTTCCAACAGGTGGTATTCTCCGCCGGAGCCATCTCTGGCAAAGGCCATACCGGTAGGGAGAAGGTGCATCGGCCTTCTGCGTCATCCCGCGGGGACAACTCATCCAGCAGGAAGAAGTCAAACAGCGAATCAAATTCATCCGCCAAATCAGGCTTTTCATGCAGTATTTTCAAATAATCCATAGCTGTTTTCCTCCGTTTACGGTTCTTGGGTCATTTTGCGCAGCTGTTCCAGCCACTGTGTTTCTTCCATTATCTCATCATTTTGGTAAAAATGGTCTTTATCGCGGGCCAGATGATCGGCAAGTAGAGCCGCGTCCACAGGAGTGCAAACTGTAAAACTGTCCCGATCCGCGCCCTTGATCTCCCGGTTGAGGTAGTACACCCGCCTGGCATCGCGGGAATACCAGTGACTGAGCAATTCCCATGCGGTCAGATCCGCTTTTGAGAGTTGCTTCCCGTAGGCATAGATCCGTTTCTCATCCCTGGCAAAATAGGTATCACCCAACGAGCGGAAAGAGGAGACCTCCGCGCCTTGATGATCTTCACCTTGCCGTCCCCGTTGTGGAAGTAGACCTGCCGGCTGTCCTTTGCATATCCCTGGGGCGCGCCTGAATCGTTCTGGCCCTTGTCCAACACCTGGAAGGCTGCCAGCTCTGCATCTGGGATTCTCCCGCTGGTGGTGTAGACGGCTGTTTTGTCCATCGCATAGGCATAGTTTAACACCCGAAACGATGCCGGATCTGCTCCACGAAGGCGAATCCCGCCAAGAAAGCAGGCCGTAGAGGATTTGCCCCAGTAATGCCAGCAGCAAAAGTCTTTGGGCGCAACACCTTTGAGCAGACCGTTTTCATATAAGCCGGAGAAATAGACCGCTCCATCTTGAAAGAAAAACTCATTGTCCACCGGCTCTGTGTTGGTGATTGGTTGCAGCGTTTCTTCGTGCTCGGCTGTGATGCTCAACTCGATCTCATCGTCGCTGTAAACTAAGTAGAGCCCATGAGGGGCTTTTCTATCGAAATGCAGTTCAATGTCACAATATTTGAGTATCAAAGGCTTTCCGCCGCTTCTCATGGTGGAAACGGCATCGGGCTTGCCAAATACCTCCATGATCTCATCCTGTGACATTCCGAATTTCAGCGGTGAAATGTCCCACGGATTCTGCAATATTTGATTGCGCCAAATCGTAAAGTCCTGTTTCATAGTTTTCCGTCCAGTGCCTCCACTGTTTTCATGGCAGCGGAATCAAATTTGTACTGCCGCAGTTCCCGTTCGATCAGGCAAACACATCCGGAAAGCACTCGATCTCATCCTGGTACTCATATTTCGCATACAGTTTCCCGTACTCGGAGATCCAGACCTCCGCCGGGTAGTAGTAGCCGATATGACCGATGGGCTGGCACTTCTGACCGGCAGCCTGTTCGATCTCCGCCAGCTCACAGCCGGACATATCCCGGAAATAGGCTCCTCCAAATGGTTTTTGATCCCGTTGACCAGGTAGGGAAACAAAGCAAATTGAAAGTCCGCTGCCCAGTTCATCTTTTTCTGTTCCAAGTACCACTCGCAGCACAGGCCGAAATACTTGCGGTAAAACCGCTGAGTGGTCTTCATCATCGGGACGCCATGATTGGCGTAATACTGCTCCGCAATGGAAATATCCACACTGCGGCCTTCGTACCATCGGCGTACTCCATCAGCTGCTTGACCTTGCTTTTGAGATCGCCGGAGATGGGGATGCGTTCTTTGATCACTCGAATCCTCTCCTGTCGGCTGCGAATTAAAGTTCATTTGGATATCCGATCTTATCAAGGCCCGTCTTGATTTCTTCCCATTCGCTGCGTTTCGGGTTCAGCGCAGCGACCAGTTCTTTTGTCACCGGAACCCCATCAGCAAGCTGGCGCACAGCCTCCAAAGGCAGGTCTGCTGGGTAAAACCACTTCCCGTAATCCACATAGCTCTGTGGATTACCATCAATCGTGGAGAGCAGATCTTTGGATGCGTCCTCGCCGTCCATGGGATTGCAGTGCCAGGTGGTGCCATCTTCCGTCCAGACGCAGAAGGTGCTTTTCATCTTTTTGACTTCACGGCTGCCCATGAGCTTTTGCAACGCAGGGGGCATCCCATCCGTCAGGTATTCGATACGGGGAAGTTTTTCCTCCCAGTCGTAGAGTTCGGAATCCACACCGTTGATTACACAGCCTTCCGGCGCAAACATGACGATCATGCTCTGGTCACTGCCATCAGTGGCAAAGAATGCCTCTTTGCCTTTTCGCCATGCGGGGTTGTATGTATAGTGGCGGATGAAGCTCCATTCCTCCTCCACCATGATGATGTCCAGAGTTGCCAGCCCTTTGCAGAAGTTTTTCAGGCGCTCCGCATTGGGAAGGCCAGATAAATCTTTTGTGGAAATCATGTGGTTATCCTCCTGTCTTTCGTCACCACAGTCGGTCAATCTGGGTATATATCTTATTAGGCTCTCTGTCCGTAAAACTGGTCAATGAGTCAGTGGGTTCTGTAAGCGGCATTACATTCAAAATATCCAGTACATAATACCAGATTCCTGTATCCCAGTCCCGGAACCGCCCATTGCAGACAGCTCTCCCATACTCACCGGGAGCCAAATCCAATGCCAGCTCATTGAGAGGCTGTTTCTGCCCGGTCTTATCGTAGGTATATCGCTCCGGCATCGCACCGATGTGCCAATCATTGCGGTAACGCACATGGATTCCGGACTCCTGCTGAATCAGTTCAAAAGGGTGAAGTCGCATTGTGCCATTCGGCTTCCACTCCATCAGCCTGCGACAGTCCCTATCGATCTGAAATCCATCGGGCCTCTGTATGATAGATGCAAAGTGAGTAGGCAGACCAAAAGGATAATAGGAGAAGAAGTCTTTAGGCAGCCGCATGGCTCTGGGATACTGGTTCCGCTGTGCGGCCGCATTTCCGCCTCGGCAGTCTTTATACCATTGCAGGCGGATCTGCTGGATCAGAAGTGTGGGCAGATATTTTTCTCTTTTTTGTTCCTCAGCTTTCATGGGTAATACAGAAAATCTCCTGGTTTAAGTCAAAGTAGATTACCATCAGCTCGTCGGTGATCTCCGGGTTGAAGGACAAATCCATGATGAACACTTGTTGATCCATCTCGTCATCCACCAGACTACCAAACCGCTTGAGCTTCAAAAAGTCCACCATCTCGGCAAAGGACAGCTTGGCCGGGTCGGTTCCCGGAAACAGTTCCGCCGCAATATCCGGGCCTACATCGTCCCGGTGGAACTCCATGAAAAATGTCACAACGCTATGGTAGCGGCTGTCCTCGTCCGCCAGCGCCGCTTTGATGGCGGTTTTGGCCTTCTCCGCCAATTTCTCCGCCTCATCCAGCATTTTTCCCACCGCATCCATGGCAGCAGGATCGCCGGTCAGTTCTTCCTCTACATCGAAGAGAAAGGGTAGTCCCGATTCCTCGGGAAAGTTGAAGATTTCCTCGCCGGGTATATATGTAAAATCAATGCGTTTACAGTTCAGTTTCATAATGTTATCCTCCTTACCCCTCAATGTTGGCAGTTTTGAGGCCCTTTTTCAAAGAGCCGTAGACCGTCACCGCATGGTCGGTGAAGATCCCGTCGCAGTCAAACCAGGCGGTGAAGCTGCCGCCGGAGGTGACGGACAGGCTGGTCATACTGATCCGCCGGGCAAGTTCTTCCTCTGTGATGGGGTCGGTTTCCGGGTTGCGGGGATTTTCCTCATCCTGGGAGAGCCAGTTGTTGGCCAGCTCGGTCAGGTTCTTGGCTGCAAGGTCCCGCATGGCCTTATCCCAAGTTTCACAGTCGGCCAGCAGCTTCTTGGCGGCGCTGCGGGCGCGGGTCCAGGATGGCTTGCTCTCAGCATTGACCTCCAGAGAAAGGCTCACATCCTTCCGCACCACTGGATTTCGCCCTCGAAGGCATCATAGTCCTTGTCCAGTGTCAGTTCTCCCAGCACCTGGTCCTGGATCACCACCGGCTTGTGGTACTCGTCCAGAACGGCCTGGAGTTCCGGGCAGTCCTCGTGGGCCTTGACCACCTGGGAGATACACCAGGGCTGCACCACCAGATCCTTTGCCCATTCTTCCTTCATCCGGCGGATCTTCAGGCGGCAGATCTGCTCCTTGCCAAAGCGTCCCCAGCCCTTTTCGCCGTTACGCTCCTCCTCGGTGACCGGCCAATCCAGCCGCTCCTCTTTGGTGCTGACCTTGCCGGTGTCACAAAACACTATGCCCAGCGTCACAACGGTCATTTCCCAAAAGTTGCCTTTCCAGTTAAATCCGCCCCCAATGCAGCGATTGATCAGAGCGACCACTTCCTGCTCCTCGGGCTCGTACATCTCATAGAATTCTTCAAACATTGCGTATCCTCCTTTACAGCAGTTTCAGCACTGCGGCGGCAGGCCCGGCAAACTCCTCCGAAACCTGCTCCAATATATCCCGGTAGCCAGCACCGCCTGCCAGGAATAGTAATAGAAGCTGTAAAATAGGTCATCCGGGAAAACCTCGTCCTCCTCGTAGCGCATCTCATCTTCTTCCTCGTCGTATTCCTCCGACCACAGGTATTCTTCCTTCAGCAGATCGGAGAACAGCGGCAGCGCCTCGGCGTGCTCCATCTCGTCCCCGTCGTGGAAGCACTGGAGGATGCAGGAGAAGAAGTCCAGCAGCTCCCCGGCCAGGAAATGGGCTGCGGGGTTCTGCCCGCTGTCTGCGAGGGCCTTCTCCAGAATTCGGCTCAGGAACACCATACCAAAGGGGGTGGCGTGCCAAAGGGTACTCTGGTGCTCCATGTTGGTGGTGAGCTCGTAGAGGGACTCTTTGACGGACGCCAAATCACGCATCTGCTCCAGCACTGTCAGGTGTGCGGGAAAATCCGTCCCCCGGCCATAGGCGGTGGTGAGCCGGTGCCACGGGACATCCGTGACCTTGAGATGGGTGATATAGGTTCTGTTTTCTTCTGTCATGTTGTTGCCACCTTATCCCGTTATCTGGCTGCGGTACTCCTTCTCCAGAGCGGTGTACCACCGTTGCAGCATGGTTTCCAGACTGGTTTTTCCTTTGCGATCTGTAAAAACAAGGAACTTTTGCAGCAGTCTGGGGAACAGATATTTGCCCGCTTCTGTCAGGTCCTGATTGAGATAGACCATCCGCAGGATACGGCCCTGCCGGTCCAGAGGGTTCTTTTTCAGCAGTTCCTTTTCAAAGCAGAAGCGCAGGAATACCACATTCTCGTCATAGAAGTCCTCCACCACAGCCGCGCCAATGCTGGTGTAGGTGATGTCGTACACCAAACGGCTCCAGTCAAATTTCTCAGCATAGAGCAGTTTCAGCGCCTTCGCCCAGTGTTCCTCCGGGATTACCAGCATCCTGTGCTGGGCGGTACTGGAGTAGCCACGGTAGACGGGTTCCGGCTGCCCCAGCAGCTCACTCACGCTGTCGGCGTAGACGAAGCACAGCTCCTCATCGAACAGGCCGCCGATGAAGTTGCCGTTGCAGTACAGCATATAATTCTTGGACTTCGCCGGAGAATAAGAGAGGCTGTATTCCTGCGAGTCCAGGCTTTTATGTACCTTGTTCAGAAAGTCTATTGATGTCATGGCTTTACTCCTCAAACTCACCCTCGATCATCCCGTTCAGATACCGGCCGGGATCTGCGATGAAGTCATCCCATTTGGCCAGAGGTGGAATTCCTCATGCTCGATGTCCAGATACCACAGCTTTTTGTCCCTGGGGCTCCACAGCAGCAGATAGTCGCTGTAGTTGTCCATCTGCACCATCAGGGAGAGCAGCTTCTTCCGTTTCCAGGTCATCTCCTGCACATCCATGAAGGAGTAGAGCTCCGCCCACTTCACCCATTCCTGATCCGGGAACTCCAGCCGCAGGGGGCCGGTCTTCAAGTATTCCACCAGCTTGGCGGGCAGCTTGTAGGGCATGAGCTGCCGGATCTTTTCCTGCTCGTTGTGCCATTCCTCCGGCTCCAGGGCTTTCAGGTAGTCGGCCAGCTCTTGATTTTTGTTCTGCACCGCCACGGTGTAAGGCCGGTCGCCGTATTTGTCAGCAATGGTGATGTCGGCTCCTTGCTCAATGAGCCAGCGCACCATAGGGAAATTGTTGGAGCGGGCGGCCTCGGTGACAGGGGTGGAGGCGTAAGGGAACACCATGTCCGGCTTGTGATAATTGATGTCTGCCCCTTTTTCCAGAAGCAGCCGGGCAAGTTTGGTATTGCCCTCGGACACAGCGGCCCGGAATGCCTCGCCGCCAAACTTCTCCACTGTAATCCCGGCTTGCTCCAGCACCTGGATATTCTCCGGGCGCTTGCCCCAGCGCACCTCCTGGAAGGCCCGCTCTTTCTGCTTCGAGCTGAGCTTTGCGGCCTGTCCAGCAAAGAGCGCCACCACCTCCGGCCCACAACAGCGGGCGGCGGTGAGCAGCAGGGGCTGTTCCTCTGCCAGACTGGAATCAGCTCCATGCTCCAGCAGGAAGTGGATCATAGGCACATCGTTCCGAAAAACCGCAATCTCCAATGGCATCAGCTTGATGTATTCGCTGAGCTGGATGGGAACATCTAAATCCAGACCGCCTTGAAGCAGCGCCTCCAGCTTGGGCGTGTCATGGTCACAGATGGCGGCAGCCGTTTCCGGGAGGGTCTCCCAGCGGCCAATATATGCAATTTGGTACATAAGGCACCTACTTCGTTGTTGTTTCACTTGATAGGGAACGGTCCGGCCCAGCACCCGGCCTTTGCCAACGGCATTGGCTCCCTCATAGATTAAAAATTCCGCATTGTTTTCCAGCGGAGCATAGTCAATGGTATCTGGATAGAGGGGCTGGGCATTTCCCAAGGCCGGTGTATCAAATGTACACTCGGTTCCGTCCAGAAAGCATACACCCAGATATTCCGTAGTTCCAATAACCACAAAATGGGGACAATACTTTCCACTGACCAGGCTGGGTGGTATTTTTCGTTTGCCGCTCCAGAAGATGACCTCCACATGAAGCGCCGCCCGGTTTTCATCTGTTCCAATCATGCCGCATTCTCCTTTTATCCCACAATGGTGGTTTCCTGGATAGCCAGATTATCGTAATCCATGGCGATCAGCTTTTCAGCGGCCTGTGGGGTACACATGAACCAGGTGCTCACGCCCCAGGCATCCATCCTTGTGACGGTGAAGAAGTCGGTTTCGGCGGGAGAGGGATTTCTGGCGTCAAGATAGCGGTCAGAATAGAGGTAGACCAGATCCACCTCCCGGTCCGGTAGCCACTTGGCCCGGCGCGCACGGGGCTTTCCGTTTTTCAGAGTCTTTTCTCTGGGGTTCTCAAACCACGCCAGTTCCTTGAGCTTCAGACCGGTAAAGGTATCCATGAGCCGCTGGGCGATCTCCCGGTGGGTAAATACTCCGCAGTCCCAGGAGCCTATCAGCCATGTCTGTATAAAGTCGCCCACCTTGCTGCCAGGAGCAGGCGGCCCGTAGACGCTCTCATCCGCCCACATGACCTCTATCTTTTCACATTGATCTGGCCGAGGACAGGACTGCTTGTTGCCATAGCGGTACATGATATTTACATAGCCATAATCTTCGCCGGTTCGGTCATGGCCGACGACTTCTATTTTATAAGCAGTGATTGACATTGCAGTTCCACCTCCTGAGCCAGCACAAAACTTATGCCAATTCCGCGTCCAAAATCTGGACTGGTTTTCCTTTCTCGTTCACATAGTAAAGGGCAATATAGTCGATGCCGTCCCGCTTGACTTGCTCCCAGGGCATCCGCTCGCCGTTGATCAGTTCCACAGTATCCGACTCATCCGGTTCGAAGTCTTCTTTTTCGTCCTCATAGTCGATGTTGTACCCCAGCTCCAGCACCAACTTGGAGGCAGATCTCATATTGCTTGAGGGGACGGTGTTCCAATTCAGATGGATCGTGTTCATCGCAGACAGATGGTCGTAGCCATGCCGTCCACCGTCAAAGATAACGAACTCCTCACCGCTCTCTGGGTCACGGGCTGCCACCAGTCCGGGGGCCTCATCGCTATCTACAATATAGGATTGGGGCTCTCCCTTCACAGTGAGCAGATCTCCGTAATACCAAACTTCCAGCAGTTCATTGCCGGCGGTGGAACAGAGTGTCACGGTAGGCAAACGCTTTTCCGCCCACTCTTTCACATGGCCGGTGAGCCAGGTGGGATATTTCTCAGTCATCATAGTCTTTCTCCTTCTATTTCAATTTCAGCACAAATCCCCAGATACTCACCACAATCAGGAGGACACCCAACAGAAAGAAAACCACACGCCGGTATCCTCTGCTGTGTCGATGGGCATCTCGCGTACCAGTGGGGTCGCAGAGCCAGTTCCAGTTGCGGATCGCTCCAATTAAAATCACGGCTCCGATGAGCACCGATGCAATGTGCCAATGCTCTTGCAAAAATGCTGTGGTCTGTTCGCTGTTCATTCTACTTCCTCCTCACGCAAATACCTGCTGGTATTTCTCTTTTCATACTGTGCGACTTTTTTAGGTCTGCTGGTGCTGCATGGACACGATATGACAGTCCGGGCAGAATTCCACATAGAGCGTGCCCTCCGCACAGTCAAACACCATATCCCACTGGATTTGGGCCAGATACTTCATGGGCTTGCCGCAGTGAGGACAGGTCGTATATTCCGCGTCCTGCACCCAATTGGCAAAGCCGCCGATGGTATTCACATCCTGGCAGGCCGCACCGTAAAACAGGGACACAGGCGCTTCGCCCAGCACAAAGGGATTTTCCGTGAGGGCCTTGTACTCCTCGGGACTGACATAGCAATCCGTCTTCTCCGCGCCGTCAAATAGCTCAGAGGGAAAGACCTCCACGCCGCCATCCAGGGTAAACCGGTTGAAGGCGGGGCCTTTGAGGAATCCCACGCAGCTGGGGCAGCAGGTGGCAGTCAGGATACCATCCAACCCCAGAAATTTCAGACGCTCATCCCGGCCGTCCAGCACCAATATATCCACCACGCGTCCGCCGCAGTGGGGACAGGTATCTTCCCGTTCTCGGCCAATGCGGACGGGAGATTTCTCGCCAGTGGTTCCCTTGACCATAGGATAGCAGGTGTCGAAGTTGAGTTGGATTTTCTGGCCCTCCTTGTCGAAGGTCCAGCCTCCGATCTGCGCATAGCTGGATGGGTCTACATAGAGGCCCTTGCGCCAGGGCCGGGGATTTCGCTCCAGCTCCAGCAGCGTCTCCATTGCCTTGTCATCTCCCTGCATAGCAAGGCAACTCATCAGGTTGGAGGCCGCGCTGGAATACTCCGCGGACAACAGCGCATGAATCAGACCATCTCGCACATCGGCGGGAGCGTGATAATAGATCTCACAGGGCCAAAACACCTCTGCGGCCAGTGCCATCCGCTGAATCTCTGGGGTGATGACATCATGGTAGCCAAGCAGCTGCCAAAAGTCGGCGAACTCTGGGTCCTCCATATCAGCCAGCCTCTGGATGTTCTGTATCAAGTTTCTTTGTTTTTCGACAATTTGTTCCGGCGTCCAGGCCAGAGCAGCTTGCCGTTCTTGCTCGCACTTACATTTCCAACACAATCCCTCATAACCCAATGGGGTTCCACAGCTGGGGCAGGTATATTTCAGACTCATGTTCTCATACTCCTTTCAGGC
>ENA-OQCX01000444-OQCX01000444.1-human-gut-metagenome-genome-assembly--contig:-NODE-444-length-21459-cov-1.932121_pt1 | contig 21459 bp, 30 predicted proteins | sample MGYA00242762_ERZ504587 | MGnify/ENA primary metagenome ERZ504587 (study PRJEB26092, sample SAMD00036337) | human gut metagenome | host: Homo sapiens | study: EMG produced TPA metagenomics assembly of... | reverse complement strand
CTATCATGCTGTCAGGCATTTTTGTTCCCCATCGATTTGCTTCCGCGGTTTTTCGAGATGCTGGGGAAGCTGTTTCCAGCGGCATGGGGATATGCGTTGATGGTGGGGGAAGGCTTTTCCTTTGCAACCCTGTGGCCTCTAGCGGCGCTGTTTGCGGCTGCGGGCGTTATCCTCATGGCTTTATTGAAGCGGTTGCAAGCAGAAGGGTGAGCGCGCACGGCAATCGGACAAAAGGCGCGGGAAATACTGTTTGACAGGTTAGGCGCGCTTGTGCTATAGTAAAACTGCAACAATAAAATATGGACAGGGGAGCTTGTGAGCAGGCTGAGAGGAAGTCATCAACTTCGACCCTTATACCTGATTTGGATAATGCCAACGTAGGGAGCGAAAGCGCGATTGTTTTCGATCAGCGGGAAATGCCAAACGGTGTTTCCCGCTTTTTGTTTTTCTGTCCATGGAATTTAAAGGAGGAAAGGGAGGGTTGTAAAATGCAAGATTTTGCAACCGTCTCCAGAAAAATCACTTGAGGGCCGTACAGTATGCCCCTCATTTTGCATCTGAAGATGCAAAACCGTGCTTTTTCTCGGTGTGATTTTTATCCATGATGCAATGTGCCCTGCGATTTGTTCTCTTAAGGCATAAATTTTGCCCAAAATTTTGGATGCGCCAAAACATGCAAAATTTTGCGGCCCGGCGCAAGAAAGGAATGGTCATACAGATGGATTACACCACACAGATGGACGCGGCACGTAAGGGGATTCTGACGGGGCAGCTTCGTGCCGTTGCGGTGGAAGAAAAAATGGAGGCCGAACGGCTGCGCGAGCTGGTTGCGAAGGGGCAGGCGGTGATCCCCGCGAATAAAACCACGTCTGCCTCCAAGCCCGCGGCATTGGGCGCGCCTACGCACGAAGATCAATGTGAACCTCGGCGTGTCCAGAGATTGCCTTGATCTGGATGAAGAGTTCAAAAAGGTGGAGGCGGCCGTTGCCATGGGCGCAGAGGCGATCATGGATCTGAGCTCCTTCGGCGACACAAAGGCATTCCGTCAAAAGCTTGTGTACGGCTGCACGGCGGTGCTGGGCACGGTGCCAATCTATGATGCGGTAGTTTATTACAACAAGCCATTGAAAACCATCACTTCGGATGAGTGGATCGATGTGGTACGCATGCACGCACAGGAGGGCGTGGATTTTATGACGATCCACTGCGGTATCAACCGGGAGACGGCTCGAAAATTCAAGGGGAATCAGCGCCACACCAATATCGTTTCCCGCGGCGGCTCTATCATTTTCGCCTGGATGGAGCTGACCGGGGAGGAAAACCCGTTCTACGCGCGTTTCGATGAGATTCTGGAGATCTGCCGGGAATACGATGTGACCTTGAGCCTTGGCGATGCCTGCCGCCCGGGCAGCATTGCGGACGCGGGCGATATCCCGCAGATTGAGGAACTCGTCACATTAGGCGAGCTAACGCAGCGGGCATGGAAGCGGGATGTGCAGGTGATGATCGAGGGCCCGGGGCATATGCCGCTCAATCAAATCCGGTCGAATATGGAGATTGAGCAGACGGTCTGCAAGGGCGCGCCCTTTTATGTGCTCGGCCCGTTGGTCACGGATGTGGCCCCCGGCTACGACCACATCACCAGCGCGATCGGCGGGGCGATCGCGGCTACCTACGGCGCTCCTTCCTGTGTTATGTAACGCCTGCCGAGCACCTGCGGTTGCCAACAGTGGAGGATGTAAGGAGGGGATTATCGCCTCCAAAATTGCCGCCCACGCGGCGGATGTCGCCAAGGGCCTGCCCGGCGCGGACGAATGGGATTACCAGATGAGCGAGGCCAGGAGGAATCTTGACTGGGAGCGGCAGTTTTCTCTGGCGCTCGATCCGGAGAAAGCGCGTGCCTACCGCGCGCAGAGCACGCCTGAGCGGGAGGATACCTGCACGATGTGCGGCAAAATGTGCGCGGTGCGCAACATTAATAAGATCCTGCGTGGCGAAGACGTAGATATCATGGACTGAGAAAGGAGAATGCAATATGTTCGGAGAAAAGCTTGAAAATATACGGAAAACATCGCCCCTGATCCACAATATTACAAATTATGTAATCGCCAACGACTGTGCGAATATCCTGCTCGCCTGCGGAGCGTCCCCCACGATGGCGGACGATGCGTCCGAGGTGGAGGAAATCACCGCGATCAGCAACGCTTTAAATATCAACATCGGCACACTGAACGCCATGGTGGAGGCATGTTTCTCGCCGGGAAAAAGGCAAATGCGCTCGGCCGGCCGGTCGTGCTCGATCCGGTTGGCGCGGGCGCGTCCAGGCTGCGGACGGAGACAGCGTGCAGGCTTATTGATGAAATCCGCTTTACCGTCATCCGGGGCAACATTTCTGAAATCAAAACACTCGCTTCCGGCTCCGGCACAACAAAGGGGGTCGATGCGGATGCGGCGGATATCGTAACGGAGGAAACGCTTAATGCGGCGGTGGCTTTCGTCAAGGCATTTGCGGCCAAAACGGGCGCGGTGATTGCCGTAACCGGTGCAATCGACCTTGTTTCGGATGCAGAGCGCACGTTTGTCATCCGCAACGGCCGGCCGATGATGGGCCGCGTTACCGGCACGGGCTGCATGCTTTCCGCCATGACTGCCGCGTATCTCGCGGCAAATCCGGAATGCCCGCTGGAAGCGGCAGCTGCCGCAGTGGGCGCAATGGCGTTTGCGGGGAGATCGCGCTGGAGCGGTTACAGAAGGGGGAGGGCAATTCCACCTACCGCAACCGATTGATCGACGCGATTGATTGCCTGGATGCAGAAACGTTGGAAAGAGGGGCAAACTATGAAGTTCGATAAACAAAATTTATTGCTCTATGCGGTGACAGACCGCTCCTGGCTTGGGGAAAAGACCCTGTTTCAGCAGGTGGAGGAGGCTCTCCAAGGCGGCGTGACCATGCTACAGCTACGGGAGAAGGATTTGGATGAAAAATCATTTATGGAGGAGGCTGCTGCGGTGAAGGCGCTGTGCGCCCGCTATCAAGTGCCGTTTCTAATTGACGACAATGTGTCGCTTGCGCTCCGTTGCGGCGCAGATGGCGTGCATGTGGGCCAGTCCGATATGGAGGCAGGCGAAGTACGCGCCAGAATCGGCCCGGATAAAATCCTGGGCGTATCCGCTCAGACGGTTTCCCAAGCAGTTTTGGCGCAGGAAGCGGGCGCGGATTATCTCGGCGTCGGCGCGGTATTCTCCACATCGACAAAGCTGGATGCAGATACCGTGTCTCTTGAAACGCTGCGGGAGATTTGCACAGCAGTCAAAATCCCGGTGGTGGCAATTGGCGGGATTAATGAGGCAAATTTACCGGAGCTCACCGGCAGTGGGATCAACGGTGTGGCGGTAGTGTCAGCAATTTTTGCCGCACCGTCGCCCGGCGATGCGGCGAGAAGGCTTTCCATGCTTGCGCAGCAGGCTGTGCAGGGGGTAGAATAGAGGTGGAAAAGGTGGAAGGGGGAATTGCTGCATGAAAATGACCGGAGCCATTTTTGATATGGATGGTACGCTGCTCGATTCCATGCCGATTTGGGATCGGGTGGGCATTGATTACCTTGCGGGGCTGGGCATCCAGGCACGCCCGGATTTGCCGGAGCGGCTCCTGACGATGTCGATGAGGCAGGCGGCGGCATATTTTCGCTCTGGCTACGGCGTGAACTTGCCGGAAGCGGAGATTATGGATGGGGTCAACGCGCGGATTGAAGCCTTCTATCGAAAACGGCGCCTGCAAAGGAGGGCGTTCGAGATTTTTTGCACGCGCTTCGGCAATCGGGTGTGAAAATGTGCGTGGCAACGGCGACAGACCGCCCTTTGGCAGAAGCCGCATTGCGGCGCACAGGCTGCTCAGCTATTTTTCCTTCCTTCTCACCTGCACAGAGGCGGGCTTCGGCAAGGACAGTCCGGATATTTTTGTATTGGCACAGAAAAAACTGGGCACACCGCGGGAACAGACGGTGGTCTTTGAGGATGCGCTCTATGCGATGCAGACCGCAAAGCGGGCGGGGTTCCCCGTTGCGGCCGTTTACGACGCATCTTCCCAGGCGGATCAAGAGCAGATCCGGCAGCTCGCGGATGTTTATATGCCCTTGTTTCCCGGGGCGGAGGAGGCTTTGCTGTGAAAACAGTGCTGACCGTCGCGGGATCAGATCCGAGCGGAGGGGCGGGTATTCAGGCGGATATCAAGACGATCACCGCCCACGGCCTTTATGCAACGAGCGCCATCACTGCGCTGACCGTGCAGAATACGCTGGGCGTATCTAGGGTGGAGCCGGTTCCCGTGGATCTAGTCGTCCAGCAAATCGACTGTGTGGTAGGGGATATCCGGCCCGATGCGGTCAAAATCGGCATGCTCTGCAATGCCGAGATTGTGCAGGCGGTGGCACAGGCGCTGGCTCATGGTCAAGCGGAATGCATCGTAATCGACCCGGTGATGATTTCCACGAGTGGGCACAGGCTGCTTGACCAGGAAGCGGTGCAGTGGATGAAGCGAAAGCTGTTCCCAATGGCGCAGCTTATCACGCCGAATCTGCCGGAGGCGGAGGCCCTTTGCGGAATGCGCGTACGTGATGAAGCGAGATGGAGCGCGCTGCGCGGCTGCTCTCGGATCAGACGGGGGCGGCGGTGCTCCTCAAAGGGGGGCATCTTGCCAAGACGGCGGACGATTTGCTGCTCCAAAATGGGGAAGCTCACTGGCTCCAGGGCCGCAGGGTGGAAAATTCCAATACGCATGGCACCGGCTGCACGCTTTCCTCTGCGATTGCCTGTGGCTTAGCGCGGGGGCAATCGCTCGTGGAGAGCGCTCGGGCAGCGAAGGAGTATCTCACGAATGCGCTGCGTGCAGGGCTTGATCTGGGAGCAGGGAACGGGCCGCTCAATCATATGTTTCAGCAGACAAGTTGATCAAACGAGGCGGGACGGCAAAGCAGCCGTCCCGTTTTTGCGTCGGGGGAGACACGTCTTTTGGAGTTCCGGGCCGCTGGCATTGACATTCCGCCGCTGTAAACTTATAATAAACTACGTATTGGCAAAGATAAATCTATATGGATTAAGGATGGATACGATGATACAGTTTGAAGAACTTCGCCTGCAGCTGCTTGAGGATGAGGATGCCTCAAGGAGCTTTCTTCTGCGCTTGGCCTGGAAGAAATGCGCAAAGAGGTGGCAACGCTGGAGGAGCAGACGGCGGCGGACGGCTTTTGGGAGGATCTCGGCAACTCCCAAAGGTGTTGCAGCGCGTGAGTATGCTAAAAACCGAATTTCGGCCTATGAAACGCTGAAATCGAATTTTGACGACGCGCTTGTTATGATCGAATTGGCCAATGAAGAGGGCGACTTGGATCTCCTGCCAGAGTGCCAGGAGAGTGTAAAAGCGGTGAAAAAGGAGATCGAAGCCCAAACGTTGGCAACCCTTCTCAGCGGCGAATTTGATTCCAAAAACGCCATCCTTACCTTCCATGCGGGTGCAGGGGGCACGGAGGCGCAGGATTGGGCAGAGATGCTGTTCCGCATGTATAATCATTGGGGCGAGCGCCATGGCTTTAAGGTGAGCACACTTGATTTTCTCGACGGCGACGAGGCGGGTCTGAAATCCGCTGTGTTGCTGGTAGAAGGCCTCAATGCTTATGGCTTTTTGCGCAGCGAAATGGGCGTGCACCGGCTGGTGCGTGTGTCTCCGTTTGATTCTTCTGGCCGTAGGCACACCTCCTTTGCTTCCCTGGAGGTGATGCCGGAAATTGACGACACCTTTGATGTGGAGATCAGCCCGGAGGATATCAAGATGGATGTTTACCGCGCGAGCGGCGCAGGAGGCAGAAGGTGAATAAAACATCATCCGCCGTGCGGTTGACACATATCCCGACAGGATTGTCGTTTCCTGCCAGGTGGAGCGCAGCCAGCATCAAAACCGCGAAGTTGCGATGCGCATGCTCAAATCGAAGCTTGTGGAGATCAAGGAGCGCGAGCATTTGGATAAGATTGAGGATATCAAGGGCGACCAGAAGGAGATCGGCTGGGGCAGCCAGATCCGCTCCTACGTCTTTATGCCCTATACGCTGGTTAAAGATCATCGCACAGGCTATGAAGCCGGCAATATCAACGCTGTGATGGACGGGGATCTGGACGGCTTTATCAATGCATATTTGAAAATGGAGTCGCTGGAAAAGCTCGAGAAGAAGAATTGACAAACGCCGGAATGAGGCGGAGGAATGGAATGAGAAACAGAAAGCAGCCTTCCTGGCTTCAAACAGCATCAAAGGGGAAAAAGCGTGTGCTTGCAGCGGTATGTATTTTGCTTGTTTTGGGCGTTGTTATCCCCCTTCGTTATCAATGGATTGTGGTGGGCAGTGCCCGCCGGTATATCTTGGAGCCACAGGAAACGGAGCAGGTGAACGCAGATTGTGTGATCGCGTTGGGCGCAATGGTGTGGGGCAAGGATACGCTTAGCCATATGCTGGAGGATCGGGTGCTTGGCGCGATTGACGTTTACGAGCGCGGCGGCGCAAAAAAAATCCTGATGAGCGGGGATCATGGGCAAGAGGACTACGATGAAGTCAATGCCATGAAAAAATACGCGGTGGAAAAGGGCGTGGCGGCGGACGACGTGTTTATGGATCACGCAGGTTTCTCCACCTATGAAACGATGTATCGTGCGCGGGATGTATTTCAGGCGAAAAAGGTCGTCATTGTCACGCAAAAATACCATCTGTACCGCGCGGTTTATATTGCACGGGCGCTGGGGCTGGAGGCATACGGCATTGCGTCTGACCCGAGACCGTATAGCAGCGTGGTTTATAACAACGCACGGGAATTCCTTGCGCGTGTGAAGGATTTTTTTACCGCAATCGGGAAACCGGAGCCGACCTTTCTTGGGGAGGCAATTCCCATCAACGGCAGCGGCGCGCAGACGGATGATCAGGTTTAGTGTTGGATAAATGAAAAAGGCAAGTAAGCGGCCCGGGATCATGCGATGGCATGATCCCGGGCTCGGTTTGTATTAGCTGCGCTATTCTATTTTTCGATGTCTGGCTTGGGGTTCGTAAAGAAGGCCCCGCCCGAAATCTATAAACGAAGGGGCGCCCCATTTCGGCATTATTTGAGCACAAAACCGACCTTTTTCATCACCTTATCCAGTGTGCGCTGGGAGATGCGCTGCGCCGATTCAGCGCCCTTGGCCGCGCAATCACGGAGATAGTCGGGGTTTTTCATATAGCTGTCGAAACGCTCCTGCACGGGCCGCAATTCTTCAATGACCGCCTCGGCGACGGCGGTTTTGAAATCGCCATAGCCTCTTCCCTCGAATTCCGCCTCAATTTGTTCCATCGATTTACCGGTACAGCAGCTATAGATGCCCATCAGGTTGTTGATAGCGCTACGACCCTCTTCGTAAGCGACGCGGGCTTCGGAATCTGTAATGGCACGCTTGAATTTGCGCAGGATCACATCCGGCTCATCTAAAATGGAGATAAAGCCGTTGACGTTCGGATCGGATTTGCTCATCTTTTTCTCCGGCTCCTGAAGGGACATCACACGAGCCCCCTCTTTGCCGATATAGGCTCAGGAATCGTAAATACATTGCCATAAATGCCGTTGAAACGGCCGGCGATATCACGCGTAATCTCCAAATGCTGCTTCTGATCCGCACCGACAGGCACAAAATCCGCCTGATAAAGCAGGATATCCGCCGCCATGAGCACCGGATAGGCAAACAGGCCGACATTCACATTATCCGCATGCTGGGTTGATTTATCTTTAAACTGCGTCATGCGTGACATTTCTCCAAATTGGGTATAGCAATTGAGCACCCAGGCAAGCTGCGCATGCGTTGAAACCTGGCTTTGGATAAAAATTAGGTTCTTCTCCGGGTCAAGGCCAATCGCGAGCAGCAGAGCGTATAATTCCAACGTGCGGCGGCGCAGCTCCGCCGGATTTTGCCGCACGGTGATCGCGTGCAAATCCGCCACCGCATAGGCGCAGTCATATGCTTCCGACATGGAAACCCAGTTTTTCAGAGCGCCGAGGTAATTGCCGAGCGTTGGGATGCCGCTGGGCTGGATCGCGCTTAAAATCCGTTTTTTGCGTTCAGGCTGTTGTTCCATCGTAATCTTCACCACTCTCTTAAAATTGCCGCTTAACCTGGCCCAGAATCTGCATGCCCTTGACGATCGCCTCGTCGGTAGGCGTTGAGAAATTCAAGCGGAAGCACTGGGTGGGGTCGCTCTCATGCGTCATGAAGGCGGAGCCGGGCACAACCGCCACCTTTTGCTCCACCGCGGCCTGGCAGAAGGCCGTCATATCAACGCCGTCCGGCAGGGCGCACCAGATGAACAGCCCGCCCTCCGGGCGGTTGTAGGTGACGAAATCGCCGAGCTCGCTGTCGATCAGATCACACATCAGGTTGAGCTTTTTGCGGTAAATATCACAGATTTTTTGAATATGGCCTCCACATTGTAATGTGCCATCCATTCATCACGATCAGCTGGCAGAGCATCGGGGTGTGCACATCTGCGCCTGCTTGCCGACCGTCATCTTGGCGATCAGCGTCGCGGGGGCAATCGCGTAGCCCACGCGCATACCGGGAGAGAGGATTTTGGAGAAGGAGCCCGCATAGATGACAATGCCCTCCTCGTCAAAGCTCTTGATCGCGGGCACATGCTCGCCCGCGACGCGCAGGTCGCCATACGGGTTATCTTCAATGATCAGCACGCCGTATTGTTTTGCGAGCTCGTAGACCCGGCGGCGCTTGGCAAGCGACATGGTAACGCCCGCCGGATTTTGAAAATTCGGGATCGTATAGATAAACCGGACATTCTTTTCCTCCTGGAGCGCTCGCTCCAGCTCGTCTACATCCATGCCGTCTGCCTGCACGGGGATGCCGCGCAGCTTCGCGTTGTAGGAGCGGAAACAGTTGAGCGAGCCGATGAAGGAGGCGCTTCGCAGATCACGGTATCGCCCTCGTTGCACAGCGCCTTGGTGGCGAGATCCATCACCTGCTGTGCGCCGGATGTAATCAGTAGCTGTCAAAGTCGCGGCCAATATTGTGCTTTTGCTTCATATAGGTAGAGATACGCTCTCGCAGAGGCGTATAGCCCTCCGTGACGCCATATTGCAGGCAGTCGATCGGGCGCTCGGTGAGCAGCTTTTCCGTAATTTCACGCACCTCCTCGGTTGGAAAGGCTTCCGGCGCGGGGTTGCCGGCGGCAAAAGGGATGACGCCCGGCTGGGAGGTCGCTTTCAAAATCTCACGGATTGCGGAGGGCTGGAGAGTGGAAATACGATCAGAAAATTCAAATTGCATATGAATACCCCATTTGTTCTGTTAGAATGAGATTATTCTAACATAGTCCGCACAGTTTTTAAAGAGGTAGAGGCCGCGTTTATGGACTTTTTCCCGTCGATGATGTATAATCAAACCTAACGGACAAGCCTTGTGAAGGAATCGGCACAGCGCCGGCCAGGCCGGCGGATAATTGGAGGTTGCTATGAAACGAATTCTGTGCGCTGTGACGGCGCTAACCTTATTTATTACGCTTCTGACAGCCTGTGGAGGGCCGAAAACGGCGCTGCATATCGGCGGCGCACAGGTCAGCAGTGAAATATATACGTATTATTATGATCTGGTAAAACGCTCGCCGGAGCAGTATCCTGGTGATGCGCGGGAAAATACGATCAGCCTATGTAAGGAATATGTGGCGGTTAATACACTTGCGGCGGAGCGGTCGATCACTCTAAAAACGGAGCGCGAGGCAGCCGCTTCAGCATGGGTTAATCAACAGTGGAAGTTTTTCAGCACCTACTATACGGGGCTGGGGATCAGCAAGCAGACGCTGATGAAGGTTCGGGAAAACGAGGCGCGAAGGGAGCTTCTGCTGGAGGCCTATTATGGGGCGAATGGATTGCAGCCGGTGGCGGAGGATGCGCTGAAGGATTATTTCTCCAAGCACTTTGTGGTGTTCAAATCGATCAATGGGTATTTGACCGATACGAACGACGCAGGCGAATCTGTGGCGCTTAGCGAGACCGCATTGAGGAAATTAAAAAGCAATTTAATACGATGGCGGATTCCATTAGCAAGGGCACCTCGATTGAGGAGGCCAACACGAAATATTTAGAATCTCAGAATAGCACCAGTGTCGGTGAGTTCACCGCATCGGTGATTAACGGCGGAAACACGGATTATCCGGATGGGGTTTTACGATCAGGTTGTGGCGATGAAAAATGGCGACGTGAAGGTGATCACGCTTTCCACCTTCATTTATGTGGTGCAGAAGCTGGATGCTTTGGGCGAGAAGGGCAGCTATTTCACGCAATACCGCACAGATGTGCTTCAAAGCATGAAGGGGGAAGACTTCCAAAATGCTTTGCAAGAGCGGAAAGACTCCTTTGAAGTGGAGGAGAAAGGCGGGGTACTCAGGCGCTGTGAAAAAGTTGTGGATGAAAAGCGGCCACTGAATGGCGGAGAAAGCACGGCATCCCAAGCGCGACAGACGGCGCCATCCACCTGAACGAAGAATAAAAAACAAGAGGCTGTTGCGAAAATCTTTGCATTTTGCAACAGCCTTTTTTCATTGGAATGGGGGGTTATTCATTGAATCTGTTTCGCCTTTTTTAGCAGCGGCGCGCTATTGTTGTTTGCGCTGTACTGTTTGATTTTTGATCGTACGCTCCCCTTTTCGATGCCTACGGCCGTTTTGATTGTTGCCACGGTGTATCTGGCCGTTTTTCCGGTGAAGGATATGCTATCCCGGTTCAATCGCACGCTTTATAAAGGTCGTCAGTTTGCTAAAAATTATGAAAAAACTCCAATGTTGGATGAAGTGGAATTCCAGCGGATGAAAAAACAGTATGACCGGAGGCTTGGTATGCCATGCTTTTTTGGCTTGCATTTCTGGCGGCGGTAGGAGGCCTGTACGCGGTTGGGGTTTTTGATCGGGCATGGATTTTCTTTTTCTTTGCCTTCTCGGATTTCTGCGTTTATTTCGCGGTGTTTTTTTGGTGCCCGTTTCATCGGATCATCATCAGGCCGAGCTGCTGCATGGAATGTCGAATTTAACTGGGATAGCTTTTTTTCCTATAGTTTTCTGCTTTTTCTACAGTCGTTTATAGTATCATCTAGTGGGCCTGGCGCTGTGCTCGCTGGCGGAATGGGAAATCACCTATCATAAATATCCCAAGCGATTTTATCGGATGTCCAATCAAAAGCTGACGTGTGAAAACTGCGATCTGGAGGCGTGCAAAACCATCATAAAAAACGGTTTCACAGAACGCTATGTGAAAAATACAGAAGAGAAGGTGAGGAGAGGCCGGCAGCCTATCGGATAGGGAATCATCAATGACAAAATGAAACAGGCGGGGAGCGCTGCAAACCGTTATCGTTTGCAGCGCTCCCCGAAAATTTTTGCGGGCATGGATTGATGCGAAACCGTGTTGTGGCCTTCGCCCACGGGCAAAGCGATGAACTTGTGCGTGGATCCACCGTTTTCTTCGTGCTTTTACCGATGTGTAGCCGCCATTCCCATCGCACGGAACAGGGATAGCCCGTTTTCATAGGGGAGATCCCCCGCGTAGTTCCAAACCATCATTCCGCCTAAACCAAAATCCATCGCATAGGCGGTCTTATCATAGACCATCTGGCATCCGTTATAATAGCGGGGAGAGGTTGCGGTCACCTGAACAGGCGCGTTGTTCTGCCACTCGGTAACCTCTTGGGGGCCGGTTGCCACATTGCCAAACCAGCCGAGTTGTTCTGCCTCTGTCTTATAATCAAACCATTGGGCGGCCCGATCCGTGGGGCGGGCATAAAACGGAATGCCGAGATCGAGCTGCTCCTTTTTTAAGCCTTTTTCAAAAGCGCGTTGATCTCCGTTACCACGCAGGGATAAAAAGGCGCATGGTAACCGTCCTCATCAAACATATCATAAGTCATAACCTCGACGAGATCAAGCTTCTCGATAGTCTCCCGGGAAGCCTTAAACGCCCAGCTCTGAACGGCGATACCGAGCCGTTTTTCACCGAGGGCCTCATCAAGTGAGAGAAGGAACTGATCAAAAACCTTCCAATCCTTTTTGCGTAGAGGATATTCCCAGTCGAAGAAAACGCCGTCCAGATCGTATTGATCGAGCAATTGTGTGATGGATTGTATCAGATTTTTGCCGTTGACACCAGACATGGCCGCCTTATGCAGGTCGGCTTGGCATACATGGATTTGTTCCAATCCTCAATGCCTGACGGCGCGTCAGGGCCGAGCAGGTTGACATAGAGCCGGATATCTCTGCTTGAGACGGCTTCCCGCACGTTTTGGAGAGCTGTTTCAAAAACTTGCCGACCGTCTAGCTGCTGGCCATCAATCTTTTTATCCTGAAAGGAGAGATTGCCGTTTTGATCAAAAACGAGGCTGCCAAATAGGATCGCATCCGTAATCACATCGAAGTGCCCGTCGCTTATGGCCTCACGGTCATAAACGCTGTCGGTTATAACATAGGAGGTAACGCGAAATCCCTCTGGTTTACTGCCCGCAACCCGATAGGCCTCGATGCCCTCTAACGTGAAGTCGGCGCCGTCTATGATGGTGAGACGCAGGGAGGATGTGGTCACCTCCGGAAAGGCGCAATAGCGATAAGCGTCTACTTTATCATTTCGATAAATCGTTTCATAACCGTCTCCTTTTGGGATTTGAAGCTCGAAAGCGCGGATGCTTGCGCCCTTTTCCCGCAAGACGACCGTGTTGACCGCGACCTCTTTGGGAAAGACGATTTCTAGGGAGCTATTTTTGGTCCCGTTCCATTTTCCGGTTATAGCGGCGCCTGTCTCCGCATCCTTCATGGAGGCTGTTTCCATTAAATTTTCCTCCGTGATAAAATCAGATGATTTTGGCGCCTTGCCGCATCCAGCCGATCCCATGAGCAATAAAAGCGCCAGAAAAGCCGCCAGCGGTCGGATTTTTTTTCTCTTCATAACTGCGACATGCCCCTTCTCATTCTTTATTCTGCCTTGTGCTGTTGTTCTCGCGTTGCCTGCTGCTCCTTACGGCCGAGGTCATTGGTGTTGATCGATTTACCGAACACCACAAAACGGTCAAACAAAAATTCCGTGACGAAATTGATCAGCATGGTGCCAATTTGAACGAGATAATAATTCCAGCCGATTCCGGTCAGCGCTCCTACCCACATGTAGACACAGGGGAAAACACAGCGTAGTATCCAGCTACTTTCAGCATAGCGATCGGAATGTTATTTGCGGATTTAAACGTGAATTTTCGGTTGAACGTGAAGTTCCATAAAACAGATAGGACTAAGCCCGTGATATAGCACGCCATGGGAGGCCAATGAAACAGCTCTTTACAGATCGTGGAGCTTATGATTTGAATGCCCCCGCACTGATAGAAAATAGGGTGAATTTGACTGCCTGGAGCAGATTTTGCTTTTTGGTAAGCTTTGGTTTGCCAGGTACAGAGGGAATAACGTTGGGCTCTGTGCTTTCATTCATATTTCTGCGCTCCTTCATATCGTAATTATTCAAAAGCAGCCACGAAGGGCTGTTTGATACGGCAGAAAACTGAAGATCTATATTTTATTATAGCAGTCTGTTTGAATATTGTAAAGAATGCATTGGTTTTATTTATATAACAAATATAAATTATTCATTCTATATAAAATAAGGCGTTTTGCATATTTTGCAAACGCCTCGTTGCGCTACCCTCGATTTGTTTATCGTTTTTACCAGTTGATCGTAAACCAATCTCCCAAGTGGATTGCAAGGGATGCTTTGATCCCACTTCCCAATTTGACGTCAAATTCATGGTAACGGCAGGCATATCGTAATAAACTTTTTGCAGTTTCCCATTGGGGCCAACCGTTGCCTGAATGGTAGAATCAGAATAGGAAATATCGATGCTGTTAAATTTCACCATACCCTTTACCGCATCGGTAATCTGGTTTTTCGAAATTGTGGAGAAAGCTTTGGAAACGCTGCTCCCCTTTACCTTGAGCGTAACGACATAATTGCTGCCGCTCTTTTTACACGTGGCCGATGTAACGTCAGAGGCTGTCAATTTGCTGGAATAGCTCTGTCCGCCTACATAAAAATTTTCTTTTTTTCTCAGCGGCTGAAGAGTAGGTTTCGTTTACACTCTTCGGGGAGTCGGAGAGAAATGCTTTCATCAACGTATTCGCAATGCTTTCCAGGATTCCATTGTTGATTTGCGGCGCTTTCGCCAAGCTCGCCTGATTCTGTGTTTTTGTAATACTCTTCGCCTTTGATTTCGCATCGTTTGCCGCTGTGTTGTAATAATTAATAAGCGCGGCCTTCGACATTTTGGTCGGGTCGTTTTCATCGGCTTTCGGCGCAGTGCTTTTTTCTTCCTGCGGTTGTTTTTCGCTTGGCTGCGTTGCGGAAACATCGCCGGATACCGGGAGGGTGTCCGTGCTCTCATCCAGGCTTGGCTCAGATGCGCTGGCCCCGCCTGTTTCCCCGGCGGGAAGAGTTTCCTCATTTGACGGCTGATTTCCACTGATGGATGGATCTGTGCTGCTCATCCGATTCTCCTGGCGAGCAGGCAGCCAGCGTGGCTGTCATAGAAAGAGCCAATAAAACCGCAAGTAAACGTTTACTCTTTTTCATAAAATAGAACTCCCTTCTCTCTTGTGTGGGCCCCTATTCCGTATGGTCTTACCTACCCACAAGTCTATACGGTATAAAATTAATAGAAAATGAAAAGAATGTCAAGATAATATTATTTAAATTTATTTATTGTTTATATTTTATCAAAATTTTGTGAAACTAGAATAATGACACTAAAAAAGCCTCTTGTCAAAGCGAGAAAAATCGGCTATACTAATAGAAAATCAGCCAAGATGAAAGTAACGGCCTGTTCAGCCTTTTTCAGAGAGCCGGTGGTCGGTGGAAACCGGTAAAGAGGCAGGCTTTTCCACTTTCGGAGCTGCCGGCGAGGAACCGGAGGGGCGTGCCCGTTACAGCACGGATCAAAGAGGCCGGCTTACCGGCAAAATGGGTGGCACCGCGGAGAATTTGCTTCCGTCCCATAAGGGGGACGGAAGCTTTTTATTTTGCCGCTCTTCTAGAGTAAGGAGATTTGAAAGGAGAATTTGTATGTTAGACATCAAATTTTTTGCGGTCCAATCCGGAGCTTGTCAAGGAGAATATCCGAAAAAAGTTTCAGGAGGAAAAGGTAGCGCTGGTCGACGAGGTAATCGAGCTGGATGAAAAATGCCGTGCTGCACGCACGCGCTGCGAATATCTGCGCAGCCAGCGTAACACGATCAGCAAGCAGATCGGTGCGTTTATGGCAAAGGGCAGCGGGAAGAGGCGGAGCAGGCAAAAAAGAGCGTCTCTGATATGGCGGAGGAGATGAGCCGCCTGGATGCGGAGGTAAACGAGCTCTCCGCCCAAATCCGTGAGCGCATGCTGGTGATTCCCAATATCATTGATCCAACCGTCCCGATCGCAGGGACGACAGCGAAAACGTAGAGCTGGAGCGCTTTGGCGAGCCGCGTGTGCCGGAATATGAGGTGCCCTATCATGTGGAGATTATGGAGCGCTTCAGCGGCATTGATCTGGACAGCGCGCGCAAAACAAGCGGCAACGGCTTTTATTACCTGCGGGGGGATATTGCCCGGCTGCACTCCGCGATTCTTTCCTATGCACGGGATTTTATGATTGATAAGGGCTTTACCTATTATGTGCCGCCCTTCATGATCCGCGGGAACGTTGTAGATGGCGTGATGAGCTTTGCCGAAATGGAAAACATGATGTATAAGATCGAGGGGGAGGATCTCTACCTGATCGGCACGAGCGAGCATTCCATGATCGGCAAATTCATCGACACGCTGCTGGAGGAAAAGGAACTGCCGCAAGCGCTCACGAGCTACTCTCCCTGCTTCCGCAAGGAGGTGGGCGCGCACGGCATCGAAGAGCGCGGGGTTTACCGCATCCATCAGTTTGAAAAGCAGGAGATGGTGGTTGTCTGCCGGCCGGAGGAGAGCAAGGAGTGGTTTGAAAAGCTCTATCATTATACCATTGAATTTTTCCGCAGCCTCGATATTCCGGTGCGTTCGCTGGAATGCTGCTCCGGCGACCTTGCGGACCTGAAGGTCAAGAGCATCGACGTAGAGGCATGGTCCCCCCGCCAGCAGAAGTATTTCGAGGTGGGAAGCTGCTCGAACCTTGGCGACGCGCAGGCCCGTAGGCTTGGCATCCGTGTGCGCAATAAGGAAAAGGGCAACTATTTCCCGCACACGCTCAACAACACGGTGGTGGCCCCGCCCCGCATGTTGATCGCCTTTTTGGAGAACAATTTGCGGGCGGATGGTTCTGTTGCTATCCCGGAGCCGCTGCGGATGTATATGGGCGGGAAGGATGAAATAAAATAAGTTTGGTTTATTCCTCTAGTCAAATGGTTTTACTTGGCGGCAAATTTGGTGAAGGAGTTGCGAACCAAAAAGCATCCCGAATCTTAATCCGGGATGGCTTTTTATATTGATTTCTTCATATATCTAATTATCTATTTGCTCATTTTTTCACAGTGGGCGGAAAAATCACCCTTGCCGCTCCGCTTTTCTCCAGCGCCATACCCAGCGGCAGACCCAGCAGATAACAGACCGCAAGCTGGCCGATCGCAAGGCTGCACTGGAAATCTATGGGATTGACAAGACAAAAATTCGCAAATATACGGACATTGTCAACCGATTAGCGCAGAAGCTTCTGGCCAGAAGATTTATGCGTTGCTTGCGCCGACTGCTACAGAATTCTACAGCCCCGATGATTATCACACTGGAAACCGCTCTCAAAAAGCAGGTATTGCCTATGCATATGAGCAGTTCAAGCAGGCGAACCTGAAAGGGGTAGATGCAGTTTCTTCTATCGGGATGCATTTGGATGAATACGTTTATTTCCGCACCGATCACCACTGGACGGCAAGGGGCGCATATTACGCCTATTCCGCTTTCTGCCAAGCGGCCGGCTTGGAGCCGGTGCCTCTAAATGCATTGGAGAGCGGCAAAATTGAAAATTTTGTTGGCAGCATGTATCGTTATACCAATGCGGATGTTTTGAAGAATAACCCGGATTATCTCGAATACTTCTGCCGCGGCGTGAGGCGGACGGTGAATATTATGATGACGCAACAATGAAGAATGGGCGCCATCTGACGATCGTTTCTACAAAAATTGGGGCGGATAATAAATATCTCGCCTTTATCCAGGGAGATACGCCGCTCTCCAAGATTGTGACGGATCAAAAAAATGGCAAAAAGATTCTGGTCATCAAGGATTCCTACGGCAATGCGCTCGTGCCCTTCCTGGTGGATAATTATGAGGAAATCTATGTTCTTGACCCGCGCAATATCGAAACGGATTTATCATCGTTTGTCAAAACGCATGGCATTCAGGATGTATTGCTCGTCAATTATTCCCTGATCGGCGGAAACACCTCCTATCTCAAAGCGTTGGATAAAATGATCGGATAGGCTCTTTTCAATATTGTGCAAGATTGTGAGAAGTGTGAATACAATGTGAAAAAGCTGTATTTCTTTGGAATACGCTTGAAAAATTCGTTTAAATAGGATAGAATACCTTTGTTATGTTGGAATCATGGTTTCAGTGGCGCCTTGGGGTAAGCATTTAAAAAGCGCCGCTTACCGGATAGTACACGAGAAAAGGATGAACACAATGGCAAACAAAAATGAAAAATCGCAGGCCGAGCTATATCGCGAGGAGCGAAAGGCGCGGCAGGCGAAGATCGCCAAGAAGCGCGAAAAGAAGTCGCCCAAGCGCATCGCCATGGAGCAGAAGCTTCGTCAAGGCGATTCCGATTGTGATCGCGGCGGTTGCGTGGTATTTGCAATCGTTGGTTCCTCAATTTTATGGGCGTTCCACAGCGGATGACGACTGTGATGACGGTTGGAGACACAAAAATCAACCAGGCGCAGTATACATACTACTACCAACAGATCTACTCCAACTATGCCAGCCAGGCGCAGCAATATGCGCAGTATGGTATCAGCGGCATTCCGGGCATGATGGATTACAGCACCGTTCCCAGCGAGCAGAAGTATAACGGTGAGGATGCCGAGGGCAAGGGCGACGACTATATGTGGTCGGATTACCTCAGGGATAAAACCAATGAGTTTTGCAGCAGTATATCACGCTTGGCAAAGAGGCAAAAGCAGCGAATATTACGCTGAGCGAGGATGAGCAGAAGGAAATTGACGAGACTATCAAGAGCATCCGCGAGCAGGCAGCCAGCAGCGATTATTCGCTCAATGCTTACCTGCGCCTGTATTATGGCCGCGGTGTGAATGAAAAGATTCTGCGCGAGGCGATGGAGCTCGAAACGCTCTCCAGCAAGCTCATTGAGCAGAAAAGCGACGAGCTGGCCCGCAACTATACAGACGAGCAGTTGGAAGCAAAGTATCAAAAAGATCAGAATACCTACAACGTTTTGACTGCGCGCATGTTCCAATTTACCACGGAAACGCCGGATTACCCGAAGGATGCGACGGATGCGCAGAAAAAAGAGCTCGATGAAAAGGCTAAGAAGGAAACGAAGGCCAAGGCCGACGCGATGCTGGGTAAAGTGACGGGTGAGGAATCCTTTAAGGAGCAGGCACTGGCCAATGCCTCCAAGGATCAGAAGGATGATTATAAAAAGGACGAGGCCACGCTGATGAAGAATACAGCGGTGACCCAATTCTCCCAGATTAGCGATGACGCCGTCAAGTGGGCTGCCTCCGCAAAGAAGGGCGACAAGAAGGTTTTCGAAACAGACGCCGGATGCTATGTGGTCTATATCGTAGAGGCGGCGCACCGTGATGCTTCTGAAACCGTGGATGTCCGCCACATTCTCTTTAAGGTGGATTCGGAGGCCGAGGATCAGGCAAAGGCGAAGGCTGATGCAAAGAAAAAGGCTGAGGATGCCCTTGCAGAGTGGCAGAAGGGCGACAAGACGGAGGAGAGCTTTGCAGCGCTCGCCACAGAGAAAACAGAGGATACCGGCTCCCAGAGCACGGGCGGTTTGTATGAGCGCGTTTATAAGGGCCAAATGGTGAAGGCGTTTGAAAATTGGTGCTTTGACGCGGCCCGTAAAGCGGGCGATACCGGCATTGTGGAATCCGACTACGGCTACCATGTGATGTATTTCATCCAAAAGAACGACGAGCCGCTGTGGAAGCTCAAGATTCGTGACGCGCTCAGTTCTGAAGATGCGAAAACCTATACGGATGAGTTGCTTAAAAAGGATGAAAACAAAATCGAGCTCAAGGGCAACAAGGTTCAGAAGGTCATTGATGACCTCATGGCGAAGATGAAGAAGAATCAGGCGCTCAACAGCGCGTCGGCTTAAGCATTTATTACATTCCAATTTTGAAATACCCCAGGAGTTTTCTCCTGGGGTATTTTTATGCTCAAAAGTTAAATGCTGATTTATGGATTTAATGCCAACTAAATAAACATATTATATAAATTATGGTTGACATTAGTTAAAATATATATTAATATATAATAAACAGATGCAAATAGTTAGATGTATTATGTGTTTAAATGGGCGTATTTGTAAAATAAGGCCGGATATCTAGTGTGCGAGATGCTCGGTTTTTATTGAACATAAAGTGATAAGGAGGCTTTCACAATGAAGAAGTTCAAAAAGCTTGTAGCCACTGCGCTTGTTGCGGTTATGGTTCTGACGACTATGGCGCTTTCGGCATCTGCCGGCATCGTGTTCTGGCATGGCAACGAGAGCAAACGCTGCTATGCAAGCACAACACAGGACACGACAACCAAACTGATTGGTGCGCAGATCACCTGGCAGGTAAAAAGCGGAAACATTCAGTATGGGGACAGGATCGAAAATCGAGGAGCTGAGGCCAAAAGCAGATCGAGTTACCTGATTTTCAAAATCTGGTCAGTCATTTGGGTATTACTGGATTGACGGGACGAAGTACAATTGCACCGCATGGATGCCCTTTGATTTTTAAATTAAGCTAGGTTGTGCCACGCAGTTCATTTCGCACACGTTCAATGCAACTGCCGTGGCATTTTTGGCGTAGCATGATCAGAATTGATTCATTGAATTTCCTATCGATGATGCAATGGAGGTTGGCATATGGAAACCGCAATTCAGACAAAGGATCTTACAAAGGAATACCGACAGGGCAAAAATATTGTGATGGGCGTTGATCATGTTAATATCAGCGTTGCGTCCGGGGAGTTCACTTCGATCGTGGGGAGAAGCGGATCCGGCAAGTCAACGCTGCTTCACTTGCTAGGCGGTATTGACCAGCTACAGCGGGGAGCGTCCTAATCAATGGAATCAATATCAATCAGTTGCAGGATGCTGCGCTCACAAAATTCAGAAGCAAACACATCGGTTTTATTTTTCAAAGCTATAATCTGATCAATGAATTGACTGTTTTGGAAAATATTCGTTTGCCGTTGGATTTGGGCAAGATGGCATATGATAAGGATTACGAGGCTGAAATTATCACATTACTTGAGCTTGAAGAGCGGCTGAAGTTTTACCCCTATCAGTTGTCTGGAGGGCAACAGCAGCGTGTTGCAATTGCGAGAGCACTGATTACAAAGCCTGCGATCATTTTGGCTGACGAGCGACTGGGAACTTGGATAAGCAGTCCGGCGATTCCATTTTTGAATTTATGATTAAAACAAATAAAAACTTGCATCAAACTTATGTGATGGTAACGCATAATCTGGAACTCGCCAATCGTACAAAACGGATTCTAACCATTGACGATGGGAAAATTGTTGACGACAAAGGTCTGCTTTAAGGTGTTTTTTCCAATCTGCTGAAAGATTCATCACGATGATGTAGAAGGAGATTCTATGAAACAGATATTACGTCTTTCATTCAAAGACACCTTTCGCTCGAGGAATTCGGCGCTTCTAGCTTTTGGAATCCTGTTTTCCTTTTTGGTGCCGATTGTGATTTTTACCGTTTCCAATTCTTTTATGAATGGTGCGCTTGAAAAATCTTTTCAAGTATATGGATATTTTGATGATATCCTTTACCATGCAGAGAAGCAGGCCGGCGGCTTGCAAAATACGCGGAATGATATAAAGGAAGCCATTCCCACAGAGGCATCGAACAGGTAGGAACCGTATCCGTATTTCGCCAGGATGAGGCTGGTAAAGCAGAATTGACGATCGGCTATATGGATGAGGCGGCGATTGATTTGAGTAGCATGAAGCTGCTGGAGGGCAGGCTGCCACAGCAGTAGGGGGGAGCTGGCGCTCTGTAATTCCCTTATCTATCAGTCCCTGAATTAAACAAATTAGGAGAAACTATTACGGTTGGGGATCAAAGCTATACGCTGGTCGGCCTGATCAGCGACTATCCGCCAGAATGGGAAAGCCGAAAAATTGGAAGAAGCGTCTTTTACCCTAATGA